>Ga0209537_1002360_pt1 | contig 19099 bp, 15 predicted proteins | sample BioPla4DNA1_FD_187698 | JGI IMG/M metagenome (GOLD analysis project Ga0209537, IMG submission 187698) | Biogas fermentation microbial communities from Germany - Plant 4 DNA1 (SPAdes) (version 2) | ecosystem: Engineered > Bioreactor > Anaerobic > Digestate | place: Bielefeld, North... | reverse complement strand
TCAATTCTGTGCTCGCTCATGATGAAATAGATAGACTTTTTGACCACAAAGCACTGACAAACTGGAAAAGATTCACCAAAGACGGAGAACAAGAAGTAGGAGAAATCAAAAGAGATGAAGACGGAACGATTAAAGAGAATTTGATAATTAAAGGAAATAATTTATTAGCTTTACATAGTCTTAAAAAACAATTTGCGGGGAAAATTAAACTGATTTACATTGATCCGCCGTATAATACAGGAAATGATGGGTTTAAATACAACGACAATTTCAACCACTCTACTTGGCTAACTTTTATGAAAAATAGGTTGGAAGTGGCAAGAGATCTTTTGAGAGATGATGGAGTGATATTTGTGCAGTGTGATGATAACGAACAAGCTTATTTGAAAGTTTTGATGGATGAGGTGTTTTGGAGAGAGAATTTTGTTCATACTGTAATTAGAATAACAACGAAAAGAGTAAAAGGTGATTCAAAAAATGTAAATAGTATCCATGATTATATACATATATATGGAAAAAGATATGAAAATGTAAAAATTTTTCATAGGGAACAAAATTTTGAAGAAGATAGTATCTATAATTTAAAAGATAAACATATTTCTGAAAGAGGAAAATATCTTTTAAGACCTTTAGATAATGGAACTATTAGTTATTCAAAGTCTTTAGATTATATTATAACTGCTCCTGATGGAGAAGAAATTGTTGCTGGAGGGAACCCGGAATTAAGAAAAAATCGTTTAAATGGAAATTTTAAAAGTAAAGATTGGTGTTTTAGGTGGAGTAAAGAAAAATTTGAATGGGGTTTAAAAAATGATTTTATAGTCTTTAAAAAAATAAACAATAAATGGAGAGTTTATTTCAAAATATATCAAAATGTAGATAATAAATTAAATAAAACAAAAAAATATGACAATTTTTTAAGTGTAATAGAAAATTGTTATAACAATAAAGGTACTACTGAAGTTAAAAGAATTCTTACAAAAGATAGTTTTAGTTATCCAAAACCAGAATCTTTATTGTATGAAATCATTGATATCTTTACGGAACCAAATGACATTGTCCTTGACTACCATCTTGGTAGTGGCACAACGGCAGCAGTGGCTCACAAAATGGGAAGACAATATATCGGTATAGAACAGATGGACTATATAGAAACTATTGCCGTAGAAAGATTAAAAAAGGTTATTGCAGGAGAACAAGGTGGTATCTCAAAATCAGTAAATTGGCAAGGTGGAGGAGATTTCATTTATTTTGAACTTGCAAAATGGAACGAAACCGCAAAAGAAAAAATTTTAGAATGTGAGAGTTTGGAAGAGTTAGAAAACTTTTTTGATGAGATGTATGAGCGATATTTTCTTAACTACAATCTCAAAATCAAAGAGTTTAAAGAAAAAGTTTTGCAAGAAGAAAATTTTAGAAATTTATCTCTGGACGAACAGAAGAAAATATTTGTCGCAATGCTTGATAACAATCAAATGTATGTGAATAAAACTGAAATGGCAGATAAGAAATTTGGCATAAGTGAGAAAGATCAAAATTTAACAAATCAATTTTATAATAGTTAGAAATAATTATGGCAGATATATTTAGTGAAGAATTATACAAAAAAATTAATATCCAAAAAGAGGCGTTGAAAAACTTTAGCCCTGAAATATTTGAAATTCCAAAATATATTACGGATAACTTAAAGCATTCGTTGTTTGCGTGGCAGAAAGAAGCATTAGAGAACTTTTTATTTTATCAAAACCCTAAATCTAATCTTAAAAAAAATCCTACTCACTTGATGTTTAACATGGCAACAGGAACAGGAAAAACACTTCTTATGGCCGCTTCCATTTTGTATTACTATAAACAAGGATACAGACATTTTCTTTTCTTTGTAAATCAAAACAACATTGTAGATAAAACAGAAAATAATTTTATAGACAACACACATACAAAATATCTTTTCAAAGAAAAAATCGTGATAGATGACAAAACCGTCAATATCAAAAAAGTGGATAACTTTTCAGATAATCCTCAAGGTATAGAAATCAAATTTACTTCTATTCAAAAACTTTATAATGATATTCACCTACAAAGAGAAAATCAGACGACTTTAGATGATCTACATAGCAAAAATATTGTTATGCTTGCCGATGAAGCTCATCATCTTAATACAGATACAAAATCAAAAAATGAGGTAGATCTTTTCCCAACAGAAATTACTAACAGAACAGGAGCTGAAGAGATAGAAAGAAAAGGTTGGGAACATACTGTTATAGAATTGATATTGAAAAAAAATGGGAAACAAGGAGATAATAAAAATGTGCTTTTAGAATTCACAGCTACAATCCCTGCGACAGAAAGTATTGCTAGAAAATATGAAGACAAAATCATTTATAAATTTGGACTCAAAGAGTTTTTACAAGCAGGATATACTAAGGAAATCAATCTTATTTCTTCTACACTTGACAAAAAAGAAAGAGTATTGCAAGCACTTTTATTTCAATGGTACAGACACAAAATTGCACTGAAATATAATATTCCAAACTTTAAACCTGTAATTCTTTTTAGAAGTAAAACTATTGATGAATCAAAAGCAGATTACGAAGAGTTTTTGAATTGGATAGATAACCTATCAAGTAGTGATTTTGATTTTATAAAAAATATTGGAGATAAAATTTATCAAGCAAAACAGCCAACACTGTTTGAAATGGGAAAATCAAGGACAGAAACACTTTTGGAATTTATCAAAAACGAAAATATTAACTTTGGTGAAATTGCAAACTGGATCAAACAAAATTATCAAGAGAGAAACACAATTATCACAAACTCCAAAACCAATAAAACCAAAACCGAAAAAACTGATGAAGAAACAGAGAAATTATTGAATAGCTTAGAAGATAAAAACAATCATATCAGGGCTATTTTTACCGTTGATAGATTGACAGAAGGATGGGATGTTCTAAACCTTTTTGATATTGTGAGACTCTATCAAGGACAAAATGCAGGCGGAAGCACAAAAAAAACTCCTGAAGCAACAATTAAAGAAAAGCAACTTATTGGAAGAGGTGTTAGATATTTTCCTTTTTTTTATAATGACAAAATCAAAAACAAAAGAAAATTTGATGATGATCTTAATCATGAATTAAGAGTTTTAGAGGAATTATACTATTACACTTATGATGAAGAATCAAGATATATTTCACATCTCAAAGAAGAATTAAAAAAAGACGGATATATCAGAGATGATAGAGTTGTTAAAACTTTTGCCCTAAAAAAAGAATTTCAAAATAGTCAATTTTATCAAGAAACAAAGATTTGGTATAATAAACAAATTGATAATCCAAACAGAAAAAAGAAAACTTTGGAAGATATTAAAAAAGATTTTTTTGTACCGTATAAAATCAAAGGTTTAGAATTTACTGAGCAAGAAATTGATTTTGAGAAGAAAGAAGATTTACAAAGATTAAATTTACAAGAAAAAGGATTACAAACAATTTCAATAAAATTCAAAGATATTGAAAAACATATCGTTCAAAAAGCTATCAATATCAAAGCCAAACAAGAAAATTCATTATTTCAATTTGAAAATTTAAAAAAAGAACTGGAAATTAAAAGCATTGAAGAATTACAAACAGACAAACTTGCCGATTTTGATGTAAAAATAATTGTCAGTAAAAATACAAAGTATGATGATATTGATAATAGCGACAAATTAGGTTTAGTGATGAAGTTTTTAGACAGTATCTCTGCAGAATTAAAAAATAAAATTGTTCCAAAAATTGGAAGTGAATTTATTGCAGGAGATTTTAATAAATTCTTTTCAGAGCCAAAAATAAAAACTATTGAAGTAGATACAGATTCAGAAAGAATTGCTAAAGAACTAGAATCAGAAAAATGGTATGTATTGGATTCTTTCTATGGTACAAGTGAAGAAAAAGAGCTTATCAAATTTATTAAAGAGACTATTGGAAATTTAGAACAAAAATACGAAGAAATATATCTTTTGAGAAACGAAGAAGTCTATAAGATATATGACTTTGAACAAGGGAGAGGTTTCCACCCTGATTTTATTCTCTTCTTGAAAACAAAAGATAAGAAAGAATTGAAAAATGGATTTAAAGCAGAGCTGTATTACCAAATATTTATTGAGCCAAAAGGAAATGATTATATTGGAGATGATGGAACTTTTAAAACTGGGAAAGAAGGTTGGAAAGAACAGTTTTTAGAAGAAATTACTAAAAAATATGGATTTGAAAAAGTGATAAGAGCTGAAAATCCAAATTATAGATTGATTGGGTTACCATTCTTTAACAAAATTCATAATTCCAACTTTAAAAAAGAGTATGAACAATTGATAAATAAATAAGGTGAGACCTTTGCATAATAAAAAGCAACAACATTGTTAGTTAAGATATTTTATAAATAGGGTTGTTATGAAAATAGAAAAAATAATTCTGGAAAACTTTAGAGCGTTTCAAGATAAGCAAGAAATTAGTTTTAACAATTTTACTACATTTATTGGCAAAAATGACCAAGGTAAATCATCAGTTCTTGAAGCTCTTGATATTTTCATTAATGATGGGAAAGGAGCTGTTAAAATTGAAGCTGATGATTTAAATGTAACTGCTAAAAATAATGGAATAGATGAATTCAGGATAGGTATTGTTTTTACAGATATCACAGAACAAGTTACTATAGATTCAACAAATCCGACAAACCTTAAGGAAGAATACTTGTTAAATAAAGACGGTAAATTAGAAGTTTGGAAAACTTATAAAAATGGCAAATTAAAACAGACAAGTATAAAATGCAATCATCCTGCTAATGATGAAGATTTAAAAAATTTGCTAAGAAAAAAATAACGATTTAAAGAAAATTGTTGATGATAAAAAACTCTATTGTAAAGATAATCGAAAATCAGCATTATTAAGAAAAGCAATAAGAGATTCTTATGGAAATACCTTGCAACTAGATGAAATTGAGATAATAGTTGATGCTGAAGATGCGAAAAAGATTTGGGAGCAATTAATCAATTACCTTCCAGTATATGCTTTATTTCATTCAGACCGAAAAAACCAAGATTTAGATTCTGAAGTTCAAGATCCACTAAAATTTGCAATTGAACAAATATTTAAAAGAGATGATATTCAAAAAAAACTCAGTGAAATTGCACAAAATATTGAAAATGAAATTAAAAGTATCGCAGAAAGTACCATATCAAAGTTTAAGGACATTGCTAAACAAGATGCTGAAGTTAAACCTAATATTCCAGAAGTATCTACCCTTAAATGGAAAGATGTTTATAAAAATATTGGGTTTAATACTGATAATGAAGTACCATTAAATAAAAGAGGAAGTGGTTTCAGAAGATTAATGCTTTTAAGTTTCTTTTTGGCAGAAGTAGAAAAACAAAAAAATGATACTAAAGTTAATACAATTTATGCAATAGAAGAGCCAGAGACATCCCTTCATCCTGATTTACAAAAAATACTTTTAAAAAGTTTATTGGATTTAGCTGAAAAAGATAATTACCAAATTTTAATAACAACTCATAGTCCTCAATTCATTAGATTGTTGCCTAATTCTACCATTCGATATGTAGAACGTGGAAATGTAGAAAACTTTAATGAAAATGTTCTTGATAAAATAATTAAAAACCTTGGCGTATTACCAAATGTTGGTAAAGTAATTTGGTGTGTTGAAGGCAAAAATGATGAACAATTTCTAAAAAATATAAATCAAAATATTCCTGAACTAAAAAAAATTGTAGATATTGAAGAAAAAATAAAGTCAGGGTTATTTGCTTTTAATCTTATGAATGGGTCAAATTGTGGGGATTATATTGATAGATATATCACAAAAAATACAAATGCAATAGAATTTCACCTCTATGATAAAGATAAAAATGAAAAATATAAATCAGAAATAGAGCGAGTCAAAAAAAGAGGAGATGGATCAAACGGGATACTCACCCAAAAAAGAGAAATTGAAAATTATATTCCTAAAAAATTGATCGAGGAAGAATTTAACATTTCTTTTAGTGATATCAAAGATTGGGATAATGAAAATATAATAGAAAAAATTATTGAAAGAACCAAAAAAAACATGAAAGTAAATGATATTAAATCTATTCTAAACGGGAAACTATCTCAAAAAATAACTAAAAGTGACTTAGAAGGTTTAAATGCTTGGGAAGAAGTTGAAGGTTGGTTTGTAACTATTTCTGAATTTTTAAATAAATGCACAGATAAAGAGAAAAAGAATGAATAAATCAACTCAATATCAGGGGTACCCAAAAGGCGAGATAGTTATCTATAAATCTCCAGCAGGACCAGAAATTCAGGTTAAATTGGAAATGGATACGGTTTGGCTTGATGCGCATTTAATCGCACAACTTTTTGATGTTAATCGTCCTGCCATAGTAAAACATATTAATAATATTTACAAAACAGGAGAATTAGATAAAAAATCAACCTGTTCCATTTTGGAACAGGTTGCTACTGATGGGAAAATCAATGATGATGAGGTAGAATTTGAAGATGAAACAAAAATTGATACAAAAGATTTAGATTATAAATTAATAAAACCATTAATTTGGTGGGAGTGAATATGAAAGTAACAAACATAAATATCAACATCTTAAAAGAAATTATACAGAGAATTTCTGAACGTGAAAAAGAGACACAATTGAAAAAGAAATTCCCAAAATATGATAAATGGTTAGAAGGGAAAGATTATCCAACGGCGTAAACTATGCCATTTACATATTTTCTTTTTGAATTAGGCGTTTAGGTAATAAAGTTTTTATCAACATTTTGTATTAAAAGAAAACCTTTACAATAATTAGTAAGCTCTAGCAATACCGCATTGGGAAATGATTTGTAATAAAACAAGCAAGCCGTGTTGGATAGAAGGGTTTACACTGTTTGAGCAAGCTAAAGCTTGCGAGTTTGTAAACCCCAAGAGGTGATTGCGTAGTTTTATCAAATCATTTCCCCAGCGGAGACTTTTCTTTTGTTACTTTTCTTTGTGTGGTTGACAAAGAAAAGTAAATTAAGTAGAAATTTATTTAAAAATCAATTATACTCATAAGAAATATAGATGTTACCGTGAATGAACCAGTAATAATTTAGTTATTATCTAAACGCCTATTTCAATTTTCTTTAATATTTTTCTGGAAGATCCGTTGTAGATAAATAACGTTCTTTTTCTTCACTTTCCTATTCATACTAGATTATAATACATCAGCTTTTGCCATAAAATCTCCGCATGTTTCCTATTAGACTCAAAGGTCCATCCAGCAATGTGTGGAGTCAAAATAATTTTAGGATTATCTAAAACCTGTTTAAGAGTTTCATTAGGATTAGCTAATGCATACTCAATATTTTCGAAAGAATAATCCTCATATTCTAATACATCTAGGCAGGCTCCAAGCACTTTACCATTTGCTATAGCATTTAATAATGAACTAGTTTCTAGCACTTGCCCTCTACTAGTATTGATAAACCATATTGGTTTGGATAACTTAGAAAAAAAATTGTCGTTTACCATATATGTAGTTTCGCTAGTAAGTGGTACATGCATACTTATAATATCAGATCGAGTAAGCAACTCATCGAGAGAAACTTCTTCTACTAAATCACTACTAAAACCATGTTTGTATTTATCATAGGCTATTACTTGCATATTAAAGCCTTGCAATCTCTCTGCTACAGCAGATCCTACATTTCCATATCCGATAATACCAAAGGTTTTGCCATCCAGTTCATAACCTCTATTAGCCTCGCGTTTCCAGAAACCATTATGTATTTCTAAGTGTGCTTTTAAAATATTATTCATTAATGATAAAAGCATACCTATTGCATGTTCAGCTACAGCTATTCTATTTCCCTCAGGAGAATTGATACAAACAATGCCTTTCTGATTAGCATAGATAGTATCAATATTTTCCATGCCAGAGCCAGCGCGTGCTATGAAACTTAACCTTGGAAATAAATCGATATTTTTTTTGTCTAAAACTACTCTACTGCGCACTACAAGGCCTATTACATTAATTCTAATATCATCATTCAATTTTTCAGGTAAATCATAATGATGTATCACTTGGTACCCTTTATTTATGAATTGATTGGGTAAATATTCATGAGTAGAATCTAAAAAAATAATAATGTTATTATAATTTTTCATGGATTAAAAAATTTCTAGTAAATAAAAATGATATTACTTATAAATTTTAACAATTTTATCTATAATTTTACTTGTACTATAGCCCTGCACTAATGGGATGGTTTCTACTACTCCACCATAACTTTTCACAATGTCTGCACCTACGATATCATCTGTTTTGTAATCATCACCTTTTACTAAAATATCTGGTTTTATAGCTTTAATGAGCTGATATGGAGTGTCTTCATCAAAAAATATTACAGCATCAACAAAAAATAATGCAGCTAGAGTTTCTGCACGAGCTTTTTGATCAAGGATGGGTCTATTTTCACCTTTTAACCTTTTAACAGAATCATCAGTATTAAGCCCTATAATTAATTTATTTCCTAAATCAGAAGCTTTAGCTAAATATTCTATATGACCTACGTGTATTAAATCAAAACAGCCATTAGTAAAAACAATTTTCTCATTATTTTCGCGCCATTTGTAGATTTCATTCAGTAAATCGTCAAGATTTAAAATTTTATTCTGTAATATTTGGAACTTGTTCATGATTTTTTTTCTGAGTTAACATGATAAAACCTATCAAACCTAAGATTAATACTATAACAGTTTGTATAGTCCACGATATCCATCCCAGAGAATATCCTCCCACCTTATCTATACCATATAATAATAAAACTTGAGAAACAATAATCGGATAAACACCTATACCACCTTGGATAATTAACATGCCGATAGTACCGAGGGCTAATACAGCAAATGCAGCATCCAATGGTAAATGATAAGTAGCATCAATAGTGAGAAAAGCAATATATGTCATAAGTAAATAACATACCCATATTAGGATAGAATATAAAATAAAGAGCCATTTTTTCTTTAAATTAATAATTGATTTACCACCATCAATAAATCTATGAATAGATGCAGAAATTTTTTGACCTAGTTTAGAAGTAGGGTTATGCCTACGCCACAATTTATAAGCAACAACTAATGCTATCAAGGCTAACAAAACTATCAAAGCGAAATTCCAAGAAATAAAGGATGGAGTTTGATAATTATCAAGAAAAGCGATCATTTTAGCTGTGAGAGCTATAAAAGCTAACACAAAAATAATAACATAACAAAGCATATCAAATAAACGTTCAGAGATCATAGTCCCCAATACAGTATCTACAGGTATTTTTTCTTTTTTCCCTAGCACAGCACATCGAGTGATCTCACCTAAGCGTGGAACAGCATAATTAACTAAATAGCCTACCATAACAGCCCAGAAAGTATTTTTCACATTAGGTTTAGTAGCTACAGACTCAATTAAAAGATTCCATCGTAAAGCACGAAATATATGAGAAAAAACACCTATAATCATAGCTACTAATAACCAAAGAGGATTAGCTTCTCTAAAATATTGCCATATTTCAGCTCTCTCGGCAGGAGATAGCTTATTTACGAACCAAAAGATTAGAAAAATACCAATAGCTAAGAAAATAAAAGTCTGAATGTAAGTCTTAACTTTAGGCTTCACTTTGTAATTATTTTATTATTATTATCTACAAAAATTATTGTTGGAATTAAATTTTTTGCATCTTGGGCATCTACCATAGCATAGCTGATTACAATAATAGGATCGCCTACTAGAAATTTACGAGCTGCTGGGCCATTCATACATACCTCACCTGTTCCTCGTTTCCCTTTAATGACATAGGTATCTATTCGCTCACCATTATTATAATTTAAAACTTGTACTTTTTCATGCTCTACTATATTAGCAGCATCCATTAAATCCTCATCAATAGTAATACTACCTTGATAATTAATATTTACTTCCGTTACAAAAGCTCTATGAATTTTACTTTTTAAAATTTCAATAAACATTTTTTTTTGCAAAATTCGAAATTTTTTATGAAATTAAAAATTAATATTTATTAATATTTTAGGTTAACTGCTTTCGAATGTTATTCTTTCATTTTATTTTTCCTTTTTATATAATAATTGATAAATAAAAGAGCAGCAGAAGCTAATAAAATTCCAGAAATAAATAAAATATATGTGAGATTTAATTTTTTCAATGTAGTAGCTTGATTTACCTGTTCTATATTTTGAGCTATAAATGGTTTAGCATCATTTATAGAATCATTTCCCAACAAAAGATTAGTTAATTTTTTTTCATATTCATAAGCATTTTTAAAATCACCAAGAGACGAATAAATATCGGCGATATTTTGATAAATATTCTCTAGATATTTGTATGCATTAGCATTATTGGCAATTTCTTCGGCATTTAAAAAATAAGCTAAAGCTTTATCATAAATTTTTAAATCTTTGAAATAATTACCATAAGTAGTGAGTGTAGTATAAGCCAATCTATAATTTTTTGTATTAAAACATAGTTGTATAGCGTCCGCTAAATGACTTTCTAAACTATCATATTCCGCAGTATTAGCAAAATATTCAGCATAATATAAATGACTTTGAATAAGTTCACTTAAAAAATTATTTTTAATCTTTAATCTGTAGGAAGAATCTAGATAAAATTTAGATTTATTAAAATTTTCTAAATAAGTATATGTAATTCCTAAATTATCTAAAATTTTAACTTTAATGTAATCATTATTCACTGAATAATTTAATCCTTTTTGCAATAAATTAAGAGCATAATCATAATTATCAATTTGATTAAAAGTAAGAGCTAAATTGCAATAAGCTTCAGATATTCTAATAGAATCATTTAAATCAAGCGCCATTTTTAGAAATTTTGAGAAATAATTTATAGCTTCTAAATATTTATTTTGTAAATAAAAAAGCATACCTAGATTATTAAAATCCATCAATAATTCTGCATAATTATTTAAAGCAAGGTTAATATTGTAACTAAAAGAGAAATACTTATAAGCAGAGTCATACTTAGCTAAATTTTGATAGATAATTCCTAAATTATTTGCTACACGAGACAAATTGAGAGAATCTTTGGCATGTTCAGATAATTTAAATGCTAAATCTGAATAATAAAGAGCACTATCTTGTTTACCTCTAAAAATATAATATGCTCCTAATTCTTTAGCAGCTCTGCCCATATAAAATGTATCTTTTGTAGCTTCACTTATCTGATAAGCATTTTTTGCATAACTGTATATTTTACTATAATCTGTATATTTAAAAGAATCAATTTTGTTAAAATAAAAATTAATTAAGGATTTATATTGTCCCCAAATAGGACTCATAAGATTAAAAGCTATAATAAAGAAAAATATAGAATAAAACTTTTTATTCATAAATAAAAAATTTTTACAAAAATAAAAAAAAACTGCCTTATTTAAGGCAGTTTTTTACAAATTTTGATTATCAGAGTAAATTTCATCTAACTGATTCAGCTAATTGACTACCTACTTTAAATTTCACAACTTTTTTAGCTGGGATTTTAATTTTTTTACCATTTTGAGGATTTACGCCATTGCGAGCTTTACGATTAGCAACTTCGAAAGTACCAAATCCTACTAAAGTTACTCTCTCATTTCTTTTCATTGCATCATTGACAACCTTCATGAATGCGTTTAATGCTGCTTCTGTTTTGTTTTTTGGCAATTGAGCTTCTTTAGCCATTGCATCTACTAATTCTTTTTTATTCATAATTTTCCTTTTTTGGGGTTTTTATACTACAAAATTACATAATTTTTTTAATAAAACAAGATTATTAAAGGGATATAGGATAAAATTGTAAATAACTTACTCATTTTGTAGATAAATATTAATAAATAATGAGAAAAAATTAAAAAAAATATATTAAATAAACATAATTAATAGCTAAAATAAATATATTTTTAAAGGGAGAAAGTAGAAATAAAAATTAAATGTTATTTCTCTACTTACCTCCTCTTTCTACTACCTTCAATTCAACTGATTTTACATTAAAAATATCTTGTGGTAAATTATGTATCACTCCTATCTCATATACCCCTTTTTCTTTAAACTTTATATTATTATATATTTCTTTCTCTATTATCATAACTCCTTCTTCTTTGTCTACAGATTTTTGTTTATAGTCTTCATCAATTTTTGTCTCAAATCCTGACTGTCTATATGAGCCATCAGGTGTTTTCAATGTTGTAGAAAAGATAAATTTATTATAAGTATAATTTGCATCTAATTTTATTTTTATCAAGCATGAATAAATTGTTGAAGTATCATTGATATTGAAATTAAAATTTATTACTTCATTTTTAGCCCACAAATTATTATTAAGTATTATCTCATTTTGGTAAATTATATCTTCTTTATTTTTACAAGATTGGAAATTTAAAGCTATAATCAAAATGATTATTATTAAATAAAATTTTTTCATATTTTTAAAAATTAATTTTGTTAGTTAAATATGCATAGGCTATTGATGACATAGTATATATTCCATATTTAAGGGCATTATCATTAAATGTAAACATTTCTGAATGTAGTGAATTTGATATATTTTTATCATCTGCTATGCCCAGTCTATAGTAGAAACTTGGTCGTATTTGTGAAAAATATGCAAAGTCATCTGATGTCATTCTGATAGGAATAGATTCGGTTTTAATTTCTTTTAGATTTTCATTAATGAATTTAACTATCTCGTTAGTTAAGTTTTCATTATTAAATAATGTAGGATAACCAGGTATTATATTTATTTCAGCTGTAGTTTTATAAGCTTTTGCTGTATTATTTGTAATTTCATTTATTAAAATTTTTGCTTCATTTCGCCATTTCTCGTCAAAAGTTCTAAAAGTCCCTTCCAATTGCACTTCTGATGGTATTACATTAGTTCTACCATTGGCTATTACTTTACCGATTGAGAGCACTGTTGGGATAGTAGGATCATTACATCTGCTTATGATTTGTTGTAAATTGAGGATAATAGCAGCAGATGATAATACAGGATCCACAAAGTCTTTTACAATAGCAGCGTGGCCACTTTTCCCTTTTACATTAATATATATTTCGTCGCTAGAAGCCATAAATGCTCCCATTTTGTAACCTATTGTTCCTATTGGTAGTTCTGGAGAGACATGCATACCGATTATTATATCAACATTTGGATTTTCTAATATTTTCTCTTCTATCATTTTTTTTGCACCTCCAGGCAGTGTCTCTTCAGAAGGTTCAAAAATTAATACCACTTTACCATCCCATTCATTTCGTAATTCATTTAAAATATATGCTGTAGCCAATAAATTAGACATATGAGCGTCGTGCCCGCAAGCATGCATGATGCCACTATTTTTACTTTTAAATTCTAAATTTGTTTTTTCTTCTATAGGTAACGCGTCCATATCAGCTCTGAGAGCTATTACTCTACCATTAGGATTCTTCCCTTCTATTATACCTATGACGCCGTTACCTGCTACTCCAGTTTTTGTATAAATATGCCAACTTTTTAATAAGGTAGTAATATATTTAGCAGTATTTATTTCATTATTGCTCAGTTCAGGATTAGCATGTAAATAATGTCTCCATTCTATTGCTTGTTTTTCAATATTGTTTATTAAATCCCAAATCATCATAGATTTATTTATAATGCAAATATATGAAAATTTGTATATTTTTATTTATTATAAATTTGGTTCTATAACGTTTGTTATGAGTTAATTATTTTACCACAAAGGGCACCAAGATTTTACACAAAGTTCACAAAGTGCAATTTTTAATCCGTTTAATTCTATTGTTCTCTGTGTTCTTTGTGTATTCTTTGAGAACTCTGTGGTTAATATTTAACTGTCCGATAATAAAAAATGCATTTTTATAAAATTACTATTTTTTAATCTTTACCCATACAAAACGTTATAGAACCATTTTTATTTATTATAAATTTTCAATTTTCTTCAATATTTTTTTTAACTTTGAAAAAATATATTAAAAAATGAATGGATTAAATGGTAATAATCTACCTAATAATCATAATGCTTTTGTGATTGTAGATGCTATGGCAATGGCTTTTCGTTATTATTATGCTCTCATCAGGCGTCCTATGCGTACTAGCTATGGATTAAATACAAGTGCTGTGTATGGATTTACTAACATGCTAATTGATATTTTATCTAAATATAACCCTCGTTATATAGCTATAGCTTTTGACTCTGAAGAGGAAACATTGAGGAAAAAAGAATTTGATTATTACAAAGCTCAGAGACCACCAATGCCAGAGGAACTAGCTAAAAACATACCATATATTAAAAAAATGATTAGTGTTTTAGGTATCAAATGTATAGAAATGCCAGGTTACGAAGCTGATGACATCATTGGTTTTATCTCTCAGAAAGCAGCTGAACACAGTATTTATTCATATATCGTCACTAGTGACAAAGATATGGGACAACTAGTTAATGATAAGATTTTTATTTTAAAACCAGGGAAAAATAATGAACCTGATGAAATATTAGGTGTTAAAGAAATTTGTGAAAAATGGAGTATTTCTCAACCACAACAATTAATAGATATTTTAGCTATAATGGGAGACGCTTCAGACAATATTCCTGGTGTGCCTGGCATTGGCGAAAAAGGTGCTACCAAATTAATTTCTCAATTTCATTCTGTAGAAAATTTACTAGAAAATTTGGATGAAGTACCAGAAAAATATAGAGATTTGATTTCTAAAAATATAGATCTTTTAAAAGATAGTAAAAGATTAGCTAGTATAAATCCACATATTAATATAGACTTCAATCCTAAAGATTTTGAATGGAAAATTCCTCCCAAAGAACCTATTTTTGCTCTATGTGATGAATTAGAATTCCGTAATATTAAAACTAGAATTCCAGAAATTTTTAATCAATTATCATCTATTTATCCTACTATTCCTTCTGGACAATTATCTATTTTTGATAATCCAAATGAGACTCCATTATATCAAAATGATAATAGATTAACTAAATACAATCCAAAAGAGCAAAACTACAAATTACTTATTAATGAAGCAGAAATTAAAGAATTCATAGATAAACTCAGTAAGGTTGACTTTTTTGTCTTTGATATAGAAACTACTAGTTTAGATCCATTAGTAGCAGATTTAGTCGGTATTAGCTTTGCATTATCTCCTTATAATGCTGTATTTATTTATTGTAAGCAGCAAAATATTTGTCGTCTAACCTTAGATTTATTAAAACCAATTTTTGAAAATGAAAAAATAGCTAAAGGTGGTTTTAATCTAAAATTTGATATAAGCATATTAAAGCATTACAATATTAATGTGAATGGTGAAATACGTGATGCTATGGTAGCTCATTATATTCTAAATCCTGAAGGGAAGCACAATATGGATTATCTAGCAGATATTTATTTGGAATATAAAACTATTACTTTCAGTGAATTAGTAAATGATAAAAAGGATTTCAATCTTTGGAATATAGATGCTAAACAATTATCTGTATATGCTTGTGAAGACTCTGATATTACTTTGCAGTTATGGAATATTTTTGAGCAAGAGCTGAAAGAAAAAAAACAATACGAACTTTATATAAATATAGAATCTAATCTGATACCAGTATTATCGACTATGGAGCTAAATGGGGTAAAAATTGATTTAGATTTTCTTAAAAAATTTGAATTAGAATTACAAAATCAAATAGATAAATTAGCTAATGAAATTTATGAAATTTCTGGTGAAGTTTTTAATATTGCTAGTCCACAGCAATTAGGTAAAATTTTATTTGAGAAATTACACATATCTGATAAACCTAAATTAACAAAGACCAAGCAATATAGTACCTCAGAAAATGAATTGCTAAAATATCAAAATCAACATACAATTATTAATAAAATTTTAGATTATCGTGAATTAACAAAATTATTAAATACTTATGTAAGTGCTTTTCCTAAATTAGTACATCCAATAACTGGCAAGGTACATACTAATTTCAATCAAACTATTACATCTACAGGTAGATTGAGTTCTTCTAATCCTAATTTACAAAATATCCCCGTGCGTACAGATCTAGGTAAAGAAATGCGAAAAGCATTTATTCCCTCAAATATTGAAGGGTTTATAGTATCTGCCGATTATAATCAGATAGAGCTGCGATTGATGGCTGCACTCAGTGGAGATGAAAATATGATTCAAGATTTTATCAAGGGAATGGATATTCATGCAGCTACTGCTATGCGTATTTTTAATTTAACAGAGGATACATTAACTCCAGAATTTCGTAGAAAAGCTAAAGCAATTAACTTTGGAATAATATATGGTATATCAGCCTTTGGACTTGCAGAGCAATTAGGTATATCTAGGTCAGAAGCCAAACAAATAATAGAAGACTATTTCACTAAATATCCTGGAATTAAAAAATATATGGATGAATCCATCAATTTTGCTAAAGAACATGGCTATGTGGAAACGTTATTTCATCGTAGAAGGTATTTACCAGACATTAAAGCAGCTAATGCGGTTGTTCGCGGCTATGCAGAAAGAAATGCTATCAACATGCCTATCCAAGGTACAGCTGCCGATATTATCAAAATTGCAATGATTAGAGTGCAAGAGCTAATAGATAAAAATCATTTTTTATCAAAATTAATAATTCAAGTGCATGATGAGCTAGTACTAGATGTAGTGAAAGAAGAGTTAGATATCATTACAAATGAAGTTAAAGAAATTATGGAGAATGTAATTCATTTGAACGTGCCACTAAAGGTAGATATAGGTCATGGAGAAAATTGGTTGGAAGCTCATTGAAATAATATTTCTTTTAGTAATTTTGTGCTAATAAATTACATTGATTTTTTTGATGAAAAACTTTTTTAAGGTTAAACAATTAGATTTATATTTAATAAAATCATTCATTGGTCCTTTACTTGTTACATTTTTTATTGCAATTTTAGTTTTATTAATGCAATTTTTATGGACATATATAGATGAATTAGCAGGTAAAGGCTTATCAATGGGTATCATCTTGCAATTAATGTATTATGCATCAGCTACTTTTGTACCTATGGCTTTGCCATTAGCAATTTTACTTTCATCTCTAATGACTTACGGTAATTTAGGAGAAAATTACGAGCTGATAGCAGCTAAAGCATCAGGTATATCACTATGGCAACTGATGAAGCCATTGGTCATAATAGCTATTATTTTGACAGGAGTTACATTTTATTTTTCTAACAATATTTTACCTAAAGCTAATCTGAAGATGATGTCATTATTACGCGATGTTAGGCAGCAGAAACCAACTTTAAACATTAGAGAGGGTATATTTAATAAAGATCTTGATAATTATGTTATCAAAGTTGGTAAAAAAGATAAAGATGGTAAACACATTGAAAATATTGTAATTTATGATCATTCTAATTATGGCCCTGCATTACGCATTACTACTGCTAAAAATGGTATTATGGAGACTACACCAGATCAGCGTTATCTGGTTTTTACACTATACGATGGTATGAGCTATATGGAAATACGGGAAAAAAGAGATGATTACTATACAATACCTTTGCAACGTATATATTTTGATAAGCAAATATTACATATAAATATATCTAATTTTGCTTTTCAACGTTCAGATCCTGGACTTTTAAAAGAGCATTATAAAATGCTTAACATTTCTCAACTAAATTATTTTATAGATTCACTAGAAACTGACTATACAAAAATACAAGAACAACAATCTACTTTGCTGTCTATGACTTTCAATAATTGGTGGATTTACATTGCTAATGATAGCACTTTTAAGCCTAATGTCAATGTTACTAAGAATACTTTTGATAGTTTAATAAATTTATTAGATGATATTCATCGCAGAGAAATGTATAAGATGGCTTCAGAGCAAGTACTTAATAATGCTAATATGTTAGACAATCAGGCTGATCTCAGTAAATCATTGAAAAAATCAAAAGCCTACTATGAGATAGAGTGGCATAGAAAATTCACACTATCTATAACTTGCTTGCTATTATTTTTTATAGGTGCACCACTAGGGGCTATTATTCGTAAAGGTGGACTTGGCTTCCCATTAGTAATTTCTGTACTTGTATTTGTATTATATTATATAATTACTATTATTTTTGAAAAAACTGCAAAAGATTTGATAATTTCGCCTTTTATCGGAATGTGGTTGCCAGCTTTTATTTTGTTACTCTTCGGCTTATGGCTAACTATTCAAACTATTAAAGATAGTCCATTAATGGAGGCTGATGCTTGGCTAAAAAGAATAAATGCTATTAATAATTTCTTTAAAAAAACATTTAAAATCAAAAATAATGGCAATAATATTCAATAATTTTAATAAAATCTCTTCTTTATTATCTGAAAATTTTTATAATAATATCAAAAATATTATCTCAAAAATATTAAATGATTATAGATTCAAAGAAGGGAAAATCTCCATTAACTGGCTAAATGATAATGAATTATTAGAAATAAATAAAAATTTTCTAGCACATGACTATTACACAGATGTGATTTCTTTTAGCGAGATAAAAGATAATTATTTATTTGCAGAAATACTTATAAGCTATGAAAGATTGATAGAGAATGCAAAGATATTAAATCAACTAATAGATGAAGAAGCGACAAGACTAATAATCCATGGGATATTACATAGTTGCGGCGAAATTGATAGTGATGATATTAGCAAAGAGTATATGAGAGCAAAAGAAGATTATTACATTAAGTATTTAAAAAAATTCGGTTAATATTCAGGAGCATATAATGGATCTTTAGGACAGTATAAGGGGTTTGTTAAATATCAATTTTTGTTATACTTTACAGTATGTTAATCATATCTTTGACTTACTATCTCTCTATACTTGTCCCACGCCCATCTGTCATGTGATGACAAGTTCAATAGTCTGCCAATGTCAGGATCTATCAACTCTTTTAAGTACTTATTCACTATCACAAACCACATCAAGTAGCTCTGCAAGTACTTCGTAGCTACTCCATGAAATCTACTCAACCATGTCTTGAAATCACTTATTTTGCTCT
>Ga0209537_1002359_pt1 | contig 19101 bp, 19 predicted proteins | sample BioPla4DNA1_FD_187698 | JGI IMG/M metagenome (GOLD analysis project Ga0209537, IMG submission 187698) | Biogas fermentation microbial communities from Germany - Plant 4 DNA1 (SPAdes) (version 2) | ecosystem: Engineered > Bioreactor > Anaerobic > Digestate | place: Bielefeld, North... | reverse complement strand
AACAAACATTGCCGCCCACACCATCCCCTCTGCAGGGGGTACTCTCTTATTTTGCCACTATTTTTGGTTTGAAAAGAAAATGGCCTCTAGGTTTGGTTGCCTAAAGGCCATTTTTGTCTACAGTCTGACTCAAGTCAGATGACTTGAGTTTTTTTATCATGCCAACTGCAGGAATAACCCCTTTTTTGTTGAACAGCTCAAATAGTTCAGAATTGGCTGCTACCGAATAGTATGTGGAGAAGAGAAAAAAAGGAGGGCAGGCAAAATGACGCTAACGGTTAAAGACTATAACAAATACGGCAAAGAAATGGCAGAACTTTTGCTTCTGCGTCATGCTCCCATTGCTGTGAAAATGCTGAAGAATGAAAGGGAAATCCCCTCCGGAACAATACAGCCTAAAAAAGACTGGGGCAAACACCTGGCCTTATGCCAGGCTTTTGCCGTCGTCCGCCGCGAGAGGGCGGCACTTACCATGCTCAAGGAAGACCACTGGTGTGTCTGGCCGCTGATTGCCTTTGGGCTGGTGGAATTCAAAGAGGGGGAAGCTTATTACGAGCAGACTGTAACGGCAAACTTTGTTGAAGATCCGGAGAAGGCAAAGGAATTTTTCAAGGAGTCATTCCCGCGGCTGGAATACGGCAAGTATATCGGTTTTTCCCTGGCGCCCCTGGACACCGCCGGTTTTATTCCTGATTTAATACTTGTTTATTTAAAACCGTCACAGCTGCGGAGCATGCTGATGGCGGTTAAATATAAAACCGGCAGGCTTTTGGAATGTGCCTTTGACGGTGTAGATTCATGCGTCTTTTCTACCGTTCCCGTGATTAAAAAAGAAAGCGCCTATCGCATAACCGTCCCTGACCCGGGCGAATATGAAAGGGGTCTGACTTCTGAAGAAGAAATGATTTTTTCCCTTGCGGCCGCCAAGCTCGAAGAATTAATGTCCGGACTGCAGGTTCTCTCGGCAATGGGCTTTGGCTACAGGCAGCTGCAGATGGAAATGCAACTGGATTTTCCCCGTCCCGAATTCTACAACAATTTGTTTAAAATGTGGGGTTTGGATGAGGGAGAAATCTGGAAGCGCTAGGATAACGGCGGGGAGGGTTGAAAATGGCGATGCCTGAGAAATACCGGCAGTTTGGAAATGAGCTTGTTGAATTGCTGAAGCTGCGGACTATGCCTGTTGCCGTTAAGATGCTGGAGAAACGGGAAACCCCGGAAAACGCGCTGCTTCCCAAAAGGGACCTGGGAAAACATTTGACACTCTGTCAAGCTTTTTCCCTGGTCAGGCGCGAGGGGCGGTCTGTCGCCATGTTCAAAGAAGACTACTGGTGTGTCTGGCCTGTTATTGCCCTTGGCCTTGTGGAATGCACGAAAAAATGTGTCGACGAAGTTCACGATAAAATGTTCATCAAAGACCCTGCTTTGAGCAGGCAGGTATTTGAAAATTCTTTTCCGCGTCTGGAATACGGCAGGTACGCGGGTATGCTGCTGTCTCCGCTCCCGAAAACCGAATTTATACCGGATGTAATTCTGGTGTATGCCAATCCGGCAGTATTACGAAGTATGCTTTGGGTAATCCGTTGCGACACGGGCAGCATTGCCGACTGTACCTTTGAAGTGGAGTTTTCCTGTGTTTTTGCCACTGTACCCGTTTTACAAACCGGCAAATACCGGGCGACTTTCCCCGACCCGGGTGAATATGAACGGGCTTTTGCCGCTGAGGACGAAATGATTTTTTCCCTGCCGGGGAGCAAAGCCGGCGAACTGGTTGCCGGACTGAAAGCTTTTGAAAAAATGGGATTCGGCTACCGGCAGTTTAATTATGTTATGAGATATGATTTCGCCCGGCCGCGCTTTTATGATGACCTGTTTAATATGTGGGGACTTGACCGGGGAGAAATTTGGCCTAGATAACCGGGCATGCTGCCGGGGGACGGCGCATGCTAAGATAAATTAGCAAGGAGCTCGCATGCATATGAGGATTTGTGTTTTATCCGGCAATCCCAAAAAGGATGGCTTATGCCAGAGTGTAATTGAGGCGGCAAAGGAAGGAGCTGAAGCAGGAGGGGCTGCGGTTGCGGAAATCAGACTGAAGGACTTTAATCTGCAGCGCTGTTGGGTGTGCGGCAGCGGCTGGGGTGCCTGCCGTGATGAGAATTACTGTACTTATGGCTCCGATGGTTTTGATGAAATCAGGGAACAGATACAAAATGCCGACGCCCTGGTTATAGCCACTCCTGTTTACTGGGGCGAAACAACGGAGATTTTAAAGTCCTTTCTTGACAGGCTGCGCAGGTGCGACTTCAACGGTGACAAAGTATTAAGGAACAAGCAGGTTTTGCTGATTGCCTCGGCCGGGGGGTCGGGGAACGGGCTTTTAACCTGCCTGGAGCAGCTGGAACGCTTTTGCAGGCATACCGGTGCCGTAATTTTTGATTATTTTGCCGTAAACCGCTGGAACAGTGATTATAAAAAGACGGCAGTCAAGTCTGCCGCTGCAGCTTTGGCCAGTGGCCGGAAGAACGGCGACACCCTGTAAAAAACCGGCACGTGGCCGGCTTTCAGAACAGGCTGTTTTCTTTTAATTTATTTTGGCAGAGACTCTTTTTTAGCAGCCAGTTTTCTTTTGCGTTCCAGGTATACTTGCTTTCTTTCCTCGTAACGCTGCTTTTCTTCCTCTGTTTCCGGTATCAGGCGGGGCACCGGCTTCGGCTTGCCTTGTTCATCAATGGCCACAACCGTGAAATACCCCGTCAATGCTGTCCGGGGAGGCTCTTCGCTGTAGAGGTCTTCCACTTCCACAGTGACGAGAATTTCCATAGATGTTCTGCCTGCAAAGGCCATTTCGGCAGTGCAGATCAGCAGGTCGCCGACATGGACGGGAATCATGAACTCCAGTTCGTTTACCCTGGCTGTGACCACATTGCTGCGGCAGTGCCTTTTTGCCACGGCGGCGGCGGCAGAGTCCATAATTTTCAAGATTTCCCCACCGTGTATGTTGCCGGCCGGATTGGCCATATTGATAAGCATTATCTGGGACAAAACCGTCCTCGAATCGGAAACTGTCCTTTCTAAAAACACCTCTTATCCCCCCGCTTCGCAGTCACCGGATTTTCTTTGCTGCTGCAGGACAGGTGTCCAAGCAGGCCAGCGCAGTCTAATGTAAATTCTATCCTTTGCTGTTAATATCCTCTGCAATTATCCAAGTATTTTAACCGATTTTATTTTGCTCTAAATATTCATAGACCTTTTCAAAAAGCAACCCTGTTGCAAACCAGAGCGGGGCATAATCCAGGCGTATTATTCCGTTTATATTATAAGCGGCACCTGTGTAGTTCCAGGCGCAATGGCCGGTCAGGTTTTTTAGCAACCAGCCGCTGCAGGACTCAATGGCAAAGATAATAAAAGCCCAGATCAGGCCGCGAAAAAACCAGCGGCAACCGGCAATTTTACGATAAACAGGCTCCATGAAAACTGCCAGGCCGTAAATGGGCAGCATCCATAAGTATGTTCTGCATTATCCTTTGTAGATTCCTGCCGGTTATGCAGTAGCTGCAAGTGCCGGCATTGAATTGCCGGAGTTTGGGTAAAGAGGGTAAATGAGAACTCCGGCTTTGGGAAACCGGGAAAGAACTGAATAAAACCTAAATGTTTATAAAGGAGGAACAGAGAAAGTGACTGCAAAAAAATATAATGTGGATGTTCTGGTTGTTGGCGGAGGGGTAGCCGGCGTGGCCGCAGCCGTTACCACCGCCCGCGCAGGGTTGAAAACACTGCTTATTGACAGCCAGGGAACCCTGGGCGGGCTGGCCACAAACGGTTATGTAACCGGGGTGGCAGGGATGGTCGAAGGATTTTGCAAAGAATTTCTGGACAGGCTGGAAGCCGAGGGAGATTTGTACCGGCGCCCGCATCTTCCGGCCATTGATCCCGAGAAAGGCAAATTTATGCTGGAAAGGATGGTACTGGAGGCGGGGGCAGCTATCCTGTACTGGACCTATGCCATTGATGTTGTAACGGAAGACAGATTGATTAAAAAGGTAATCTGCCACAGCAAGTCCGGCAGGATGGAAATCAGTGCCAAAATCTATATCGATACAACCGGTGATGCGGGTATTGCCGCTTATGCCGGCGTTCCCTACGAAGTGGGCAGTCCGGAATTCGGCGGTCTGAATATGTCTACAACCCTGGCTTTTAGAATGGCGGGTGTAAACCTGCCGGACTATTGGGAAGCAATGCAAAACTGGCAAAAAGAGCAAAAAACAGGACACATGTCATTATTTGCCGACAAAATGGAAGAAGCTGTTGCCAACGGCGACCTGCCCTATTTCATCTTTCCGACGGCGCTGATATATCAAATCCCGCGTACTCCCCCGGAAAATGCCGATATTACCGTTATGACCACACATAGTTTTTATACCCGTAATACGGATGTGGAGGACCTGACAAGGCAGGCCATTGAGCAGCACCGGCAAATTGCCTGGGTGGAAAAATTTCTGCAGAAATATATTCCGGGATTTGAAAAGAGCCGTCTTACCGGAGTGGCCAGCCTGCACGGAGTGCGTGATTCGCGGCGGATAGTCGGCGAATATGTCTTAAAGGACGAGGATGTGGCCTGTGCCAAGAAATTTGCGGACGGCATTGCCAAATTTCCTGAATTTTTTGATACTCACCATCCGACAAACCCCCGTATTGGCTTTATCCGCCATATACATCTGCCCGAACCGAAAGAACCGGCTGTCTGCAGGCCCGCACAGTGTTCTTCCGCCATGCATCCCTTTGTCAAACCCGGCGGTTTTGAAGCCCGGGTCAACCCCCGGGAGTATTGTGAAATTCCCTACAGGTCTCTTGTCCCTTTGAAGATTGACAACCTGCTGGTGGCAGGCAGGTGCGTTTCCGCCGAGTTTCATGCCCTGGCGGCGGTGCGTGTCATTGCAACGGGAATGAGTACCGGAGAGGCGGCCGGTACCGCTGCCGCACTCTCACTGCAAAAAGGAGTAACACCCAGGGCACTGGACGGCAGGCTTGTCAGGCAGACACTGATAGATAAGGGTGTCCCCCTGGATAAGGCACCGGACGGGCACTGGGCAAATGTCCGGGAGTTGCACGGCGAATTTGTGGTTATTCCCGGCGATTTTGTGGCTTTTAAAACTCCGGAGGGCATCAAGACCCATATGTAGTTAAAAAGAGGGGGTTTCAACACCGGAGGCAAAGCGGCGGTTCTGCCCCTTTTCGGCCGCTGCAGTAAAATTCGGAGGTGAATTGTATGAATGCCAAGGCCTTGAGAGAATTCAGGACAAAACTGTTTACCGATCTGTATACGGGTATCATCCCGGAAAGAATCCCGGTACAGGACAGCCTGCAGATTGAATATTACATCCAGTATGCAGGCAAGGATTTAATGACCACACAGTATTGCTATACGACGGAGCTGCTGGTGGAAATCCTTGAAAAGGGCAGGGAAGTTGCCAGGGGAGATACGGTGCCCATAGCCTTTGCCCGGAACCCTATAGCTATGATGTTCCAGCAGTCCCTGGTCAATGAAATGAGCAAAACGGGTATGATTCAGCACCCGGAACGATCTTTTATGGGGGCCGATGAATATGATGAACTGATCAAAAACCCGCATGACTTTCTGCTGGAAAAACTTGCTCCCCGTATGAACAGGGGCTATGCAAAAGGGGAAGTTCACCGTGCCCTGAATTTTGCCAAGTATGTCCTGGCCACATTGGATACTGAAAAGGAGTTTGCCGCGGCAACAGCCATCATACAGGAACGTTACGGCTTATTCAGCCCGCCTCCCGGTTCAAATGCGCTGCAGGCAGTGCCCTTTGATTTTATAACTGATATGTACCGGGGATTTTCACAAATACCTCTGGATATGAGGAGACAGCCGGAGAAACTTCTGCAGGCCATGGAAGCGGTTATGCCTTATCTCATTTACCTGGGCAGGGAAAAGGTTAAAAGTCCGCTGGGCGCCAATATGATTATGACGCATATGGCCGCTTTTCTGAATACCAAAGATTTTGAAAAGTTCTACTGGCCTACTTTTTATAAAATCTGCCATATCTGCGCTGAACGCGGGCAAGCCGTATCGATTTTCCTGGAAGGCGACTGGACCCGTTTTATTGATTATCTCCAGGAACTGCCGCAGGGTACAAGGCTTTATATGGAATACGGCGATCCACGGAAATTTAAGGATAAACTTGGCAAGAAGATGGTGCTTGGCGGTTTTTATCCTCTGACACTGCTGAAAAATGCCACGAAGGAAAAATGTATCGACAAGGCAAAGGAATTGATTGATATTTTGGCTCCGGGCGGCAATTACTACTTTACCTGTGACAAGGGTGCCTTGAACTTAAACGATATTAATCCCGAAAACTATATAGCTGTTATGGAATATGTCCTGGAAAACGGAAAATATGATAATGCCGGAGAACCGGTAACAACAGCGAAAAAAGAAGACTCAATCAAAAAGTTTTCCCATCTGTATCCGGAATTTAAGTCGCAGTACATTGTCAGTTTTGATGACTTTAAGAAAGAATACCCGCCCGTCAGTGAAAAGATTGAAGCGCTGATGCGGGCAGCCTATGAGAAATATTCCGCCATAGTCGATTTTATGATGTAGTCTGCCTGTCCGTTGTCCGGCGGCAAATAAAAACAAATAGGCTGCTGTAAAACAACTCTCTTCTTTGTTTTGCAGCAGCCTTCTTGCGTCCTGCGAGGCGCAGCAATGCAGGTCTGTGCCGCCGGAAACGGGGATTTTTATTTTTATGGCTAAGATGGTTAATTATTCTTAATACATTAAAAAAGGCAGGAATTATGTAGAAAAAAGATAATTAAATATACAGGTTTTTGGGTTTTTTCTAACTTGGATAAGGAGTGGTGATATGTTCAGCTTTAAAAGGTCGGGGATATTTCTGCCAATCCTGCTCTGTTTTATTTTGGCTTTGTCCGGAACTGTATCCGCCGCCGGCCCGGCTTCATTTCCTGATGTGCCGGATTCGCACTGGGCTCTGCCGCATATCATAAAAATGCAGCTGCGCGGTGTTATCACGGGATACGGCGATGGCTCCTTTAAACCTGACAACTATGTTTCCCAGCTGGAAGCTGTCACCATGGCTGTCCGTGCCATGGGCCTGCAGGATGAAACGGAAAAGGAGCATAGTATTGATGTCAGCCGCTATGATCTGCCTGTTTCCTGGAATGCCGCAGGTTATGTAAAGGTTGCTTTGCTGCGGGGGATTATTGATGCCGATAATTTTTCCCCGTACAGCAATGCCGGCAGGGCCTGGGTAGCTCAGATGGTTATCCGCATGATTGATGCCGAGGATGAACTGCGGGAGGAGGCTGCTACAAACTTTGACGATGATGCTTCCATCCCAAAATGGGCAAAAAAACATGTGGCACTGGCGGTGGATAAGGGGATTATCACAGGCGTTGCAAATTCCACCGGAGGTTATGATTTTCTGCCCGACAACGCCGTAAAAAGAGCTGAACTGGCCACTATGATCAGCAGGGCCGACCGCTATATGAATGAGGTTAAAGGCCAGCTGCCCATGGCTGAAGTAACGGCAGTGGAAGGCAGCAGGGTTTCTCTAAAACAGACCGGCAATGTTGTTCAGGCATACAATGTAGTTTCTACTACGGCTATTTTCGACAAAAATGCAAAACGCTCCACGGCAAGCATTCTCAAACCCGGCGAGTTGATACGCTACCAGGTTAATGAGCAGGGTGACTTTATATTTATTGAACAGTTAAACAAGGATCACTATCAGTATAAATATATAAGCGGCACAGTTATCCGGCATTTTAAAGAAGACCGGCTTGTGATCATTCAGAGCGGCGACGGAAAACTGCATACAAACAGGTACGCAGACGGCAGCGGGGCGGAATTGCTGCAGCCGGGAACTTTTGTTACCGCTACAGTGAAAGACGATACCATTGTCAGTATCAAGTATGACGACCTGCAGGGCAGCGTACTCCGCGGCAAATTCTATTTCCTGGACAAGGAGAAAAATATTTTAACCCTGGAAACAAACAATCGCCATGAATCCTTTACAGTCAGTGACAATGTCATATTTAATTATGGCGGCAAACGCTTTCCTTCCGTGCAAGACCTGGTAAAAGGCGATGAGATCGAAATTACGCTGAAAGATAACGAAATTATATCCATTACCCTTCTCAAGGAGTACAACAGGGAAACCTTAAGCTGTAAAATTGTTGCAATCTCACCCATAGAAAAAGTGCTGACAGTCCGTGCTGCCGACGGCAGGCTGATATCCGTTGAAGTGCCTGATAATGCAGTTATTACTATTGGCGGCATGGCAAATCCCCTGTTTTCCGACCTTGAGGTGGGAGATGATATAGAATTAACCGTTGAGAAGAATGCAGCAGTGGCGCTTACCGTTACAAACAGGGGCTATAAAAAGGAAGTTACAGGAAAAGTGGAGGCTTTGAATGCTTCTACAAGGGTAATTGTGCTGGAAGACGAGCAGGGTAATTTAAATACGTACAGAATAGACGAGGCCGTGTATCTTGACCTGGGGAAAAGCCAGCCGAAACTCAGCGACATTACCGTGGGCATGACGATAACACTGAAACTTGAGGATAACATTGTTTATGAAATTACCCGCCAAAACAAGGTTGTAGGAAAGCTGGAACAAATTGACGGAAAACGCAACCAGGTGACTGTCAATACCGCGGGAGGAAGAAAAAATTATAATATAGGCGGGGCGGTTATTCGTATCAGCGGGATCACATATCCTACGATAAATCACCTGGAAGCAGGGCAGCAGGTTCAGTTGACGCTGCTGGACGGCAGAGTTGTCATGGTTGAAGTTATCATCACAAAACTGGGCACAGTCGCAAGCATTGATTCCTCCAGGAACAGGTTTGAGGTGAAGGAGGGTTCATTAACAAGCAGATATGACATTAATCCCGGCACTGCCTTTATTGTCAGAGGGATCAGCAGTCCTTCACTTCGCGACCTGAAAGTGGGGGACGCAGTGTATCTTACCATAGTCGGAAAAGATCTACAGCAGGTTGAGGTTGTTCCGGCACAACTTGGTTATGTTGTTTCCGTCAGCCTGCAGGCAGGTAAGATTATAGTCCAGACCGGCTCGTCCCAGGAAATAATTGACATTAATGACAAGCTGACAGTATATTCGGGCACCGGCGGTAAAATGCCGGCCGTCAACTTGAAAGAGCAGGATTATGTAAAAATAGTATCAACCGACGACGAAACTATTGTCTACCAGTCCCAGGTACTGAACGGGGAAGTGGTCGTAATTGATCCTGTCACAAGAAGCATTTATATAATGGACGAAACCAAACTTTACCAATGGTTCAGCCTGGTTAAAGATTTGTCCGTGTGGAAGGGTTCTTCCGACAGTCGTCTTGAAGACCTGGCCGTAGGAAGCAAGGTAAAGCTCTATTTATTTGACAACCAGGTATATGGAATTCGCATAAACGAAAACTGATTGGCTAAAACCGGCATGAATCCAAAGCAAAAAAGAGCTTCTGATCTTTTGGAAAGTCCGGGATCAAAAGCTCTTTTTCTTCTTTTGAAAAACAGCTTTATTATTTCATTTTTTCTTTTGGTTCTTTTTGTATTCACTGATCCAGTTGAGGGCAAATTTTGTGAACAGGTTGAGGGCGGGGTCGTCGTTATCGTCATTTAGTGTAACCAGTGAAATCCTCCGGGTGATTTCCGGGGAAATTTTCGTAACGGCTATGCCATGCTGCGGGTAGCGTGCCGCAACCTGGGAAGACAAAATTGTAACGCCAAGATTCTCACGGACAAGCTCCAGGGATGTTTCCACCTGACTGCAATGATATAAGATATTAGGTTCAAAATCGGCGGCGGTACAGGCTTTTTTAAAATTTTTATAAAGCCCGGAACTGGGATGAGCGACTATAAATTTTTCATTGGCAAGATCCTGGATATCTACGGTGTGGTTTGTGGCCAAGGGGTGCAGCACATTTGTCACCAGTACCACATGATCTTTGATCAGGCGATATGTTTTAATATGGGGATTTTCTTCGGTTTCACTGACAAAAGCTGCATTAATTCTTGAGCCCATAAGCATCTGTAACAACTGCTGGCATTCCCCCTCGGTAAACTGCAGGCGGACACCCGGATAATTCTTATGGAAGCTGGCAATCAGGGATGTCAGGCCGAAATGCCCGATAACGGGCAAAAGACCAAGTTTGATCTGTCCACGCGAGACGGAAAGATACTGCTGAATGGTGCTTTTGGATTTATTAATTTCCAGTAATATTTGTTGCGCATGGGCAAGGAATGCGCTGCCGGCATTGGTCAGTCTGACAGTACGGGTAGTACGGTCAAAAAGTTTAATGCCAAGTTCTTCTTCCAGCTTTCTGATCTGCTGAGAAAGGGAAGACTGTGAAATATTAATTTCAGCGGCTGCCCGGGTAAAACTTTGAAATTTTGCCACTGCCACCATATATTCCAGTTGATGAATCTCCATATTACCATCTCCGTTATAAAAATTTTTATTAAGCAGGGCAGGCGATTAATAGTTTTAGACGATTAATATTATTAGAAATATTAATTTGCATAATTAATAAATTAGTAATATGATATAATTAAGTTAGATTTGTTTATATCGTAACAGGAATTATTGTTTATTTCAAGAATAATTCCTAATTAAAGAAACAGAAAAAAAAATTATCTGCCAACGAAAAAAAATTATTATTAAGGAGGTATGAAGAGTGAAGTACGAATACTCAAAGGGCTCTCTGGACAAAGCGGACGGTATATACTTCCAGAATATGACCGGACATGATGTTGAAGAAAGATTAAAGAAGAATGACATTATCATTATCCCTGTAGGTGCGACTGAATACCACGGGAAAGGACAGGCTTACGGTGAAGATACTTTCCTGGTCACCAGAATGGCGGAAATTGTTGCCAGGGAAACCGGCTGTACCGTATCGCAGCCGATTTGGTTCGGCTCCCACCCGGCCAATCAGTTGGGCATGCCCGGCACCATTGTCATTCCGGAAGAAACATTCATAGCCTATCTGCGGGCCATTATTGCCGGATACTGGAATGCCGGTTTCCGTAAACAGATTTTGATAAACGGCCACGGCCAGGAATATGTAATCCCCAATGCCATCCAGCAATTTGGCAAGATATGCCAGGTACCTGCCGTTATAGCATTCGTTAACTGGCCGACTGCCATTGCTCCTTATCTGAAGGACAAAGAACACGGCGGCCCCTTTGAAACACCGTTCAGGCATGCCGACGAAGTGGAGGCTTCCTACTCTCTGGCACTTTTCCCTGAACTGAACAAGAAGGAATATATGGAAGACAGCAAAAAGGAACCGAAGGGCTTCCTACCTGAAGGGCATGTTGACAAAGGCGGAGACATTTATCAGTTTCCTATCCCCGGCCATGCTCAATACGGGCTTGGCGGCCTGGAAGTAATTAATTACCCGGAAGGCGTTATTGGGAAACCCAGCCTTGCCGATGGCAAGAAAGCAGAAGAGGGTCTCGAGGCATTGATCGACTACCTTATCAAGCTGCATAACGACATTTTGGAAAAATTCCCTCCGGGCGTGCTGCCGGAGCCGGAACTTGTCACCGAGCAGGACCGCAAGACCATCGAAGCTCTGCTGAAAGGGCCTTTCAAGGGCGGTATAAGCCTTTACGCCCACAGGTATCCCATCTAACCGGCGCTTTGCTTTCCTTGGCAGCCTGATTCTCAGTGTTTATAATTAATTTCTAATGAATAGAGGTGTGATATGTCTGACATTAACTATTTTGTCCAGGTAATCAATGACCGTAGAAGTATCCGTAATTACACGGATGAGAAAGTTACCGAGGAAGAACTGCGCATAATTCTCGAGAGTGCCAGACAAGCTCCCTCAGGGGAAAATGCCCAGCCCTGGAGATTTGTTGTTGTCAAGGATCCGAAAAACAAGAAGTTCCTCTCTGACCTTTGCCGCCGCGGCAGCGGACGCAGGTTTACCGGTGAATTTCTCAGCAAGCAGATGCAGGAAAGGTTTAAGGGCTTAAAAGACGAGGCCAAAAGGGAAGCGGCCTTTAAAAAGCTGACATCAGGCAATGTTTCTGCCTTTGTTAATGAATCCGACGTGATTATCATTGTCTCCGGGAGAAAGGATGTCTGGGATTTGCCCTTTGATACATCCGCAGCCATTGAAAACATGCTTCTGGCCGTGACTGCGCTGGGACTTGGCGCTTGCTGGCTGGTTGCTCCCTGCATTGATGTGCGTGACGAAATGGTGCTGAACGAGTATTTTGGCATTCCCGATGGGTATAAGACAATCAGCATCATTGCCGTAGGCAAGCCTTCACGTATACCAAGGCCGAGGCCCCGCTTGCCGCTGGAAGAGCTGGTATTTGACGAGAAGTTCGGCCAGCCTTATTACTCCAAGGACAACGAATAGGGGGTATATTGATGAGTAATTTGGACCGGTTCAAAGACACTGTAATTTTTGAGGCGCAGAAAGAGTTTTATGATGAGCGGGGCAGGGGTGCCCGTTACCGGATGACTACTGTCGGCGTATCCTTTTTTAAAAAGGCAATTGAAGATCTTAAAGATTTAAACGGTGTTGTTTCCTGGCTGAAAGATAACGGCTTTGCCGAGAATATTGAAATGACGGAAGACAATGTTTCCGTGACCTTGAGAGTAAAAGGCTGCTGTCTGATGAATGTCAGGGAAGAATTCCGCAATAAAGGCATAGAACCCCTTTCCTGTCCTATCGCCAATGTGATTATGCACTCCATGGAATTAAACGGCAGCATGCCTCCCGAGATTCTGCCGATTGAGTTCGAAGGGGACACCTGCAAAATAAGGATGGCTAAAATCTTTACTTCCGATGTCGTAGAGGAGGGGTAAGCTGCCGGTACAGGGCAAAGTGAGAAATTGGCCCGAGCGGATTGTTCATCAAATAAAAGCGAGCCTTAAGCAGACAGACGGAGACTGTACAATTATGACTGTACCTGACTATACCTGCAAGAATGTGTGGTCCCCGGGCAAGCCTGCCCGGGGGCGCACATCTGCTAACTGGAGGGAAGAGAATGCTGGTAATTGATAAAGAAAAGTGCATAGGCTGCGGGGTATGTGCTTCCATTTGCCCGGTTGGTGCAATTTCAGAAACAGATGACGGCAAATATCATATCGACACCGATGAATGTGTGGAGTGCTATTCCTGCATGAATACCTGCGCTCAGGAAGCCATCTCGGAAGAAGAGGATTAAAAAAAGAGCAGACAGGTCCCGGAAGATGAGGTCGGGCTTGTTGTGAGAAACGGAAGGTGGGAAGCCAAAGGTGATTGTGTCATCCATGACGATGATCACATAGAGCTTTTCCCCTTCTTGCAAGGCGGATAAAAAAGATGAAAGGAGACGATAAGGTGGCCAAGGTAATTGTAAGGGAAAGTGAGGTTGAAGGGGCCCGTAGAGAGCCTCCGCGGGTGTCTAAAATCCTAATCAGTGAGCATACTGTCGGGGCAAAGCAGATTTCCATGGGGACAAATGTCACAGAACCCGGCAGCCGCATTCCCTTGCACAAGCATACTGATTCGGAAGAGGCAATGTTTGTTATTTCAGGTAAAGGGAAGCTTATCTGCGACGGCAAGGAATATGATCTGACTCCCGGCACCGCTATTTTCTCGCCCGTCGGTGTTGAGCATGAGATTATAAACACCGGAGACGAGCCCTTCAAAATCGTGTGGGCTTACGCACCTCCTCTGCCTGAACACCTTAAGAAATAAAACCTCTCTGCCGGTAGCCGGTCGAGGCAAAGGAGGTGACAAACGAGAGGATGCAGAAATTTTTTCCGGTAGAAGAATTAAAGCAATTTGCCCGTGGTATACTTACGAAGGCCGGTGTTCCGGAAGAAAATGCCGCAATACTGGCCGATACGCTGCTGCTTGCAGATTTGCGGGAGGTTAAGTCCCACGGTATTGTCAGGCTGCCTACTTATATCGGCCGGGTTGAAGCAGGAGTGATGTCTCCTGATGCCCCGGTAAAAACGCTGGTAGACAGAAATGCTGTGGCTATGCTGGATGCTTGCAATTCCTTCGGCCAGGTTGCAGGCCACAAGGCAATGCAACTGGCCATAGAAAAGGCAAGGGAATATGGCTGCGGCATGGTAGCGGTTAAGAATTCAAACCATTTCGGCATAACCGCTTATTACTCCATGCTGGCCGTGGAAGCGGACATGGTGGGGATTGTCATGACCAATGCCTCCCCGGCCATGGCTCCCTTCAGAACTAAAACGCCTCTTTTAGGGACCAACCCCATCTCAATCGCTATTCCAGCAGGCGAATGTCCACCCATTGTTCTGGACATGTCCACTACCGTAACGGCAAGGGGGCGAATACGCTATGCAGCCCTAACCGGCAGCGAGATTCCCCTTGGCTGGGCGCTTGACAAGGACGGCAAACCTACCACCGACCCGCATGAGGCTCTGGCAGGAAGCCTGGAGCCTATCGGCGGCGTTAAGGGTTTCGGACTGTCGCTGGTTGTAGACATACTGTGCGGTATCCTGACAGACACAGTTATGACAGGTGCTGTGAAAAATATCACAGATTACAGCGGTCCGTCCAAGACAGGGCATTTCTTTGTTGCTTTGGATATTGCCAAATTTGATGGTGTCGACAGGTTTAAGAACAGAGTTGATGAAGTTATCAAAAAGATCAAGTCCCTGCCGTCCGTTGACGGCGGCCCAATTTATATGTTGGGTGAAATTGAACATATTAACACACAAAAGAATCTTCAGAGGGGCGTTCCCCTTGACGATGAAGTAATCAGCAATCTGAATGATCTGGCCAAACGGTATGGAGCTTCACAGCTAAAAGCTTAAATAAAATATAAGCTAATGAAGCTAAAAATTAAAAAGGAGAGAAGGTAAAGATGATGTTTTACGAAGAGACAAGAAAACAAATGGAAAAACTGGGGTTGCCCAGCGGGGACAGGTATGACCTGCCTACCTCCACGAAGCGCTTTCCGGACGGCGCCCAGTTCAGGATTGAGTGCCCGACCGTCAACACTCCGGAATGCATGCGTGCCCTGGTTGAAACCGCCTGGAAAGAATACGGTGTGCATGTCAACAAGATTGACGAGACCTATGGTATCGTCCGCCACACCACTAAGGACATCAAAGAATACATTGCCATTGCCAAGGACTGGGGCGTTGAGCTCAATATGTCAGTCGGCCCCCGCGCGGTATATGATATTGGCGCTACAGTACATTCTTCCCAGGGTGTCCGTGTCGGCTATCGTCTCCGCGGCATGGAAAACGTTATCCGGGCTATTGAGGATGTCAAGAGAGTTTGCGACATGGGTGTCCGCGGCATCATCTGCTACGACGAAGGTATGCTGTGGGTTATGGACGAACTGCGCAAAGCGGGCGATCTTCCTTCCGACCTGAAGATCAAGCTGTCCGCTCATATGGGTGCCTGCAACCCTGCATCATTTAAGCTTTTTGAAAAACTGGGCGCTGATACCATTAACCCCATCCGCGACCTGACCCTCGAAATGCTGGCAGCATTGCGCGAAGCAGTAGATGTACCCATTGACCTGCATACCGACAACCCGCCCGCATCCGGCGGCTTCATCCGCACCTACGACGCTCCCGACATGGTCCGCATAGTCTCTCCGGTATATCTGAAGATGGGTAACTCTGCAGTAGCAGCCCACGGCATGAAGACTTCCGCCCAGGACGGCAAGAACATGGCTGCCCAGGTCAACCGGATTCATGAAACCATCATGACCTACTATCCCGAAGCAAAACAGAGTGAACCCGGACAGCCCGACATGGCTATTCCTAAGTAATAACAATTAAAACTAATATTTTAGCAGCCTGATTGATACGCTTCCACGCGTATCAATCAGGTTTTTCCCTGCTATGAAAGGCCGGTTCCCGAAGGAAATTATTGACTGTGCAGAAGATTGTTTGAATGATTTTTAAGGAGTGTTAATTTACATGATCAACAAAGATGAGTTATTGAAAAAAGCGCAAAAACCGGCTCAGGACGCTCTGCGCCTGCACCCGTTTTATCAGGGCAAAATAGAAGTGGACTTAAAGGCCAGTGTCCGCAGCTATGATGATTTTAGCATCTGGTATTCTCCCGGTGTCGCAGCACCCTGCAAAGAAATTGCTGAAAACCCGGAAGCTGTTTATAAGCATACCAACAAGGGAAATTTTGTTGCGGTTGTTTCAGACGGTACCCGTGTTCTCGGCCTGGGCGACATAGGTGCAGAAGCATCCATGCCTGTTATGGAAGGCAAGGCACTGCTTTTTAAATATCTTGGCGGTGTTGACGCTTTCCCCATTTGCGTGGACACTAAAGATCCTGATAAATTGATTGAATTTGTCAAGATGCTGCAGCCCTCATTCGGCGGGATTAACCTGGAGGATATTGCCCAGCCGAAATGCTTCTATATTCTTGAGCGCCTGCGCAAGGAATGCCGCATTCCCGTTTGGCATGATGACCAACAGGGAACAGCTACCGTAACGCTGGCCGGGCTGATAAATGCCCTGCGCTGTGCCGGCAAAGAACTGAAGGATGTCAGCATTGCCTTTATCGGCGCCGGTGCCGCCAATGTCTGCATATCCAACCTGGTTTTCTTTGCCGGGGCAGACCCTGCCAAATGCTTTGTAGTTGACAGCAAAGGCATCCTGCATAGAAACCAGGCTGATGAATTAAGAGAAAAGGGCTATCTGCAAAAAGCCGAACTGGCTGCCAGGACAAATGCCGAAGGGCGTACCGGCGGCATGGCTGAAGCCATCAAAGGTGCCGATGTGGTAATAGCTCTCAGCCAGTCCGGTCCCGATGTTATTAAAGGCGAATGGATAAAAACCATGAATGACAAGGCAATTGTTTTTGCCTGTGCCAACCCCATTCCGGAAATCTGGCCTTGGGAAGCTAAAGAAGCGGGCGCGTATATTGTTGCTACCGGGCGTTCCGATTTCCCGAACCAGGTAAACAATTCCATCTGTTTCCCCGGCATTTTCCGTGGCGTTTTGGATGTACAGGCATCAACCATAACCGATGAAATGTGTGTTACCGCCGCCCAAACCATAGCCGATTTGGGAGTGGAGATTGGACTGACTCCTGACAACCTGCTGCCTACAATGGATAATGTGGAAGTCTTTGTCCGCCAGGCGGTAGAGGTTGGACTGAAAGCAATTGAACTTGGTATTGCCAAGAAAAAATACACCAGGGAAGAGCTGCGGGCAAAAGTTGAAAAATCAATTTACCGTGCCCGCAATGTTACCCAGTTGCTGATGGATAATGATTTTATTCCTGCGCCTCCCGCAGAATAAGGAGTGTACCGGTAAATATAGCCAAAAGAAACAGCAGGCGGGCTGCCTGCCCGCCTGTATTTATTTATGTCAAAGGGAGGATGAGCTATGAAGGAAGTACATGTGAGTGAGATAATTGATGCTGTGGAAAAACTCTGCCTGAAGGCAGCCTATGATCTGCCCAAAGATGTGGAAGACTGTATTGCTGCCTGCAGCGGACAGGAAGAATCTGAATTTGGCAAATATATATTTGACCAAATCCTTGAAAATATTAAGTATTCCCGGGAAAATGATGTCCCCCTCTGCCAGGATACCGGTGCAGCTGTTTTTTTCATTGAATTGGGGCAGGACGTTCATATTACCGGTGGCAGTTTGGAAGACGCCATTAATGAAGGCGTCAGGCGCGGTTATGACAAAGGGTATCTTCGCAAGTCCATGGTTATCGACCCGGTTTTTAACCGTAAAAACACCGGTGACAACACACCTGCCATTATCCATGTTTTCGTTGTCCCCGGCAGTAACTTGAAAATAACAATACTGCCCAAGGGCGGCGGCAGTGAGAATATGGGCAGACTTGCAATGTTAAAACCGTCCGACGGCCTGGCAGGCGTGAAAAAATTTGTTGTGGATACCGTCAAGATTGCCGGCGGCAACCCTTGTCCTCCTGTCGTAGTAGGGGTTGGCATCGGCGGTACGATGGAAAAAACAACCCTGCTGGCAAAAAAGGCACTGGCCAGAAAAATCGGCGAGCCCAATTCCAACCCGCAGTATGCCCAGCTGGAAAAAGAGCTTCTTGAGGAAATTAATAATACAGGCATCGGTCCCCAGGGTATCGGCGGCCGTATAACTGCTCTTGCTGTCCATATTGAATATTTCCCGGCTCATATTACGGCGCTGCCTGTGGCGGTAAACCTGAACTGCCATGCCGCACGCCACGCCGAAGTAGTTCTGTAGAAGGAGGGGGATTAGTATGTCGAAAAGCAAAAAGATTACCACACCGTTGACGGATGAGGTTATTGACAGCCTGCAGGCCGGAGATATGGTAGAGATAACAGGCGTTGTCTATACCGCAAGGGACGCCGCCCATAAGCGGCTGCTGGAAGACTATGAAGCAGGCAAGGAACTGCCCTTTGACCTTAAAGGTCAGATTATATATTATGTAGGCCCCTGCCCGGCCAAACCCGGCCAAGCTCTTGGTTCGTGCGGCCCGACTACCAGTTTCCGTATGGATGCCTATACTCCCGCTGTCTTAAAACTGGGTTTAAAGGGTATGATCGGCAAAGGCCAGCGCGAGAAAGAAGTCATCGAGGCCATGATTGAAAACAAGGCCGTCTATTTTGCCGCCATCGGCGGTGCGGCGGCAATTATCTCCAAATCAGTCAAGAAAGCTGACGTCATTGCCTATGAAGACCTGGGAACTGAGGCTATCCGCAGGCTGGAAGTTGAAAACTTCCCCTGCATAGTGGTTATCGATGCTCGGGGCAACGACCTGTATGAAACGGGCCCTGCAAAATACGCGAGGTAAAAAGATGCAATAAAAAAGCCGCATACGCGGCTTTTTTATTGCACAGACTGTAGACAAAGTCACTGAAATGCAAACCTTGGACACTCCTTGGTTTGCATTTCTTTTTCCGACTTTGACAGTTAACCCTCAATAAACCCTTCAAAATTGGGCATATCTGTTTTAGGTTTTGTGCAGATTTGCACTACAAGCTTTAGGTTTGAACCCCGGTTGTTACCTTTGTTAAAAGTGTTAAAAAGTCAATAATTGCAGGCTTTTTCGGCCTTTTTG
>Ga0209537_1002354_pt1 | contig 19122 bp, 13 predicted proteins | sample BioPla4DNA1_FD_187698 | JGI IMG/M metagenome (GOLD analysis project Ga0209537, IMG submission 187698) | Biogas fermentation microbial communities from Germany - Plant 4 DNA1 (SPAdes) (version 2) | ecosystem: Engineered > Bioreactor > Anaerobic > Digestate | place: Bielefeld, North... | reverse complement strand
GGGCTGAACGGATGTCGGCCATGCGCTCTACCAGAGCAAACGGGGAATCGATTAGAGAACATTATCTGGCCAGCCAGAAGCCAGCTCCTGTAATCATCGAATTAAAACAAGTTGTTCATGAAGAGATAAAACGCATCCGGCAAAAAAGATTAAGAGGCAAAGAGTATCGGAATAATGTGCCGCTTTTCAGAGGTGGAAGCAGCCATACCCGGTTTGCATTAAAAGAGCTAAATAAACGTAGTGTTGTTTGAGTGGTGTGAGGTTCGTCTTAAAACCTAAAGTGTCTTGACACTATCGCTCAATAAGCCGTTATTGACTTATTTCCTATTGTATCATACAGTAGGATTAGTTGACAGTACATTATTAACGGAGGTAGAAAGATGTATTTTAGTGATATTGACTACAGTTTAGCGAAATCAAATTAATTGCAACAAACCAATACACTAAAACCGGAGGTGTGCAAATTGAGTAAATCAAAAATTATCGGAGCAATTCTTGCAGTATTAATACTAATTGTCATGAACTTCATTCCGGCAACGGATCTGCTTTCCCGCAGCGCCATTAATAATATCGGTATATTAATTGCTGTTATCGTCTTACTTGTTACCGAGCCGCTGCCCATTGGCATTACCTGTCTCTCAACCATTTTCCTGCTTGTCATTTTTAATGTGACTCCCGATGTTAAAAGTGCTTTAAGCGGCTACACAAACCAGATTGTTTTTTTTGTGCTTGCTTCCTTTGGTATTTCCGAGGCAATTACCAAGGTCCCGCTGACAAACCGCTTCCTGAAAATATTGATTAAATTATTTGGTAAAAATGTCAGGTTAATCCTCTTGGCCTTTATGATTGCTTCTGCAGTGCTTTCCTCCTTTGTCTCCAATGTGGCAACTACTGCCGTATTTATTGCCGTAGTTTTAACATTTCTGCAAATCTATAAAAATGATAATGACAGGAAAAAGACAGGCAAAGCCTTTATGATTGCCCTGCCTGTGGCCAGTATGATTGGCGGTATGATAACACCGGCCGGGTCTTCCCTCAACCTGTTGACAATGAACTATATAAGACAGCTTACCGGAATCTCTGTTTCCTTTGTTGAATGGATGCTGATGGGAATACCCGTTGTCGTTATTATGCTGCCCATTGCCTGGCTGATTATTGTGAAGGTTTACGGAGTTACTGAACTGGGTGAAAAGGATATACAGGATTTTGTAAATAATTTGGATGTTCCAGAAAAGATGGACTTCAAAGAAAAATACGTTATTGCAATAGTCTTTGCCATGTTTGTTTTTTGGATATTGAGTTCCTGGTACCCCGTTTTCAATATTACAGTAGTGGCTTTGGTCGGCTTTTTCCTGTTTTTCTTGCCCAAAATTCAGATTCTTACCTGGGATGAGTTCGAAAAAAGTGTTAGCTGGCCTGCCTTTTTCCTGCTTGCCAGCATCATAACTGTCGGTGATGCCCTTATCGCCAACGGGGTAGACAAGTGGCTCATTACTTTTTTACCAAGCAGCATCAACCTGCCGCTTTTTGGAATTGCCTTTGTAGTGGGCATAATTGTCTTCCTCATGTTGATCATTGTTCCCGTGGCACCGGCTTTGATTGCCCTGCTGTCCGCTCCTCTTGTTGGGCTTTCCGCTAATATCGGCATTACACCGCTTCTCCCGATGATGACCCTGGGGCTCACCGTGGCCAACTGTTATCTTTTGCCGCTGGACACCGTACCGATCATAACTTACATGACCGGTTATTACAAAATGTATGACATGCCCAAATCAACGGCATTTATACAGGTCATTATGGCTGCAGTTGTTGCTGCCTGGCTGCCTGTTGCCCTGAAAATAATCGGCCATATCTAATATAATAAGATGTGGAAGAGGGCGCACCGGCCCAAAAGTGCAAAAGGGCCCACGAGGCAGGAATTGCAGCTTGCAGTACAGTCGAAAGGAATTGAAGCATGTCATATTCGCCGGCTGTTGATATAAAAGGTTTAAAGAAAAAATACGGAACGACAAAAGCCCTGCGCGGCGTTAACCTGCAGGTAAAAAAGGGGGAAATTTTGGGTTTTCTTGGCCCTAACGGGGCCGGGAAAACGACGACTATACGCTGCCTGCTTGATTTAATCAGGCCCGATGCGGGGCAAATACGCATTCTGGGACGCGCCCCCCGCAAAGATTCTCTTGCAATCCGCCGACGCACCGGGTACCTGCCCGGTGAACTGAACCTGGAAGGCAACCTGACGGTTAACGCCGCTTTAAGGTATTTTTATAATTTGCGCGGCCTGCAGGGCGACTGGAAATATGTGCAGTACCTGGCAAAATGCTTGGATTTGGACATGTCTGCACGGATAAAAAACCTTTCCAAGGGGAACAAACAAAAAGTCGGCCTGGTACAGGCATTAATGTCTAAACCGGAGCTATTGCTTTTGGACGAACCGACCAGCGGCCTTGATCCTCTCAGGCAGCAGGTGGTCTACCGGCTGCTGAAGGAAGCGCAAAAGGAAGGGGCGACAATTTTCTTTTCTTCCCATATTATAAGTGAAGTGGAAGCCATTGCAGACCGGGTGGCGATAATTCGCAGGGGTCTAATAGTCGAAGAAGCGCAGCCGGGGGAACTGGCAAACATGGCGCTACGCCGCTTTCGTGTACGTTTTTGCGGTCCGGTGGATATCGGGCCCTTAAGCAGGCTGCCCGGTGTCAAACTGATTAACAGGGAAAGCGAATTTGACGCCACAGTGCAGGTGGAAGGGGAAGTAAACAGTTTTATTAAAGCTCTTGCCGCTTATGAAGTAAGCGACATTCAATCGGAACACCTGTCCCTGGAAGAAGTTTTTCTTGCTTACTACAAAGACGGGAAGGAAGAATAATGCTTGCGGAATACAGGCACATGCTGTACCGCTTGCGCTGGCAGATCACCGGCTGGGCGGCGGGTGTTGTCCTTTACAGTTTGTTGATGATCTTTTTTTATCCCAACATGGCCGACATGAGCGATATGAAAGAGTATCTTAACATGTTCCCGGAGACCATGCTGGCCTTTTTTAAAAATATTACCGTTATAAATACGCCCATGGGTTATATAGATGTTTATTTTTTCTCTTATATGCAGGTAATTATCGGCATTTTTGCCGTTAGCGCAGGTTCAGGCCTGATTGCCGCCGATGAGGAAAAGGGAATACTTGATCTGGTTCTTGCCCAGCCCGTTAGTCGCAGTGCCCTTTATTTCGGGCGTCTGGCGGGAATTGCGACAGCCCTGTTTATAATTCTTGCTGCAGGCTGGCTCAGCTGGGTCTTGCCGGCCGGCAGCACGGGTTTTGCTCTTAGTCCGCTGCAACTATTGCAAGCCTTTTTATCTCTCTTTGCCATACTGCTGTTTTTTACGGCTTTTGCCGTTTTCTTTAGTATGATCCTGCCCGCAGCGCGCATGGCCGCCATGCTCGCCGGGGCACTGCTGGCAGGCAATTACCTGCTGCTTGGCCTTGCCAATATTTATGACGGATTGCAGGCGGCTGCAAAACTGACACCGCTCTATTATTATCAGGGCGGCATGGCTGTCATAGAATTAAATACTGCCTGGCTTGCAGGCCTGCTTGCTTCATTTTTGCTGCTTGTTTTTGCCGCCTGGCTGCTCTTTTTAAACCGTGATATCAGAGTGGGCGGAGAAGGGAGCTGGAATCTCAAAATTATAAAATGAGCTAACTATAAAAATAAAGGCAGCCCGCAAATTTGCGGGCTGCCGCTTTTTGGTCAACAAACAGCTAAACTGCCGGTGAACCGGTGTTGCTTTGGCGGCGGATTGCGGCAACGCGTTCTTCTGTCAGCGGATAAAAGTAGATGGCAATTATGGATAAAAGGGCAAAAACTGCCGGTATCAGAGTTATAAAAGAGCTGATTGCTTTTACCACCCGCGCCGTGGGCAGAACATCAGGAATGTACCCGACAACGCCCAGACTGTAGCCGGTTATGGCGCCGGAGAGAGCCATGGAGATTTTTATCGGCAGTGAGCTTAAAGCCATTACGATGCCTTTGGCGGCGGTCTTCGTTTTCCACTCGGCATATTCGGCTACGTCGGCAAACAAAGAAGCGGAAAGGGTGGTAGCAATACTGTGTCCCAAGTCTGCCAGGGCGCAAAATAAGATAAACAGCCAGGGCTTCTCAGCAATAAACCAGGCAACGGTCATGGCGGCAAAACACATGCCCATACCGGTATTCCAGGTATTTTTCTGAGATGTGCGAACGGCAATATACTGACCAAGGGCGGAACCGAGCAGCCTGGCAATGCTTCTGGCAATGAAAAACAGGGAAATCATGCTTTCATTGCCCGCAACATACTTGAAATAGTAGACACCGTAGCCCATAACCACTATACTTGCCGACCAGCGGCAAACTTCGGCGACTATCAAAGTAAAAAGCGGTTTGTTGGCCGCTACCTGCATTACCATGTCTTTAAGGCTGAGACTCTTGTTTTGGTTGCTGCCTGCCGGTTGCGGCCTGTCAAAAGGCATGGATACTTTTGCCACAATCCAGTAACCAATCATCTGCAAAAGGGCGAAAGTCAATACAGTTAAGAATATGCCGCGGCCTTCATTGCCGCCGCCTAAAAAAATTATCATTCTGGGAGCAGCGAGGCCGAAAATCAGGCCGGCCGCGGAAAGAGCCTGTGCCCGCCTGCAGGAAATCAACATTCTGTCTTCCGCTGTATAGGCAATAACGGGTATCAGAGCATACTGGGTTGCCTCGGCCAGATTAACCAGCAAGTGGGCCAAAACGTACATGAGGCCGAGAAAAACAGCTAAAAGTGTCAGCGGCAAGCCGGGACCGGTAAACATCAGGGCAACAAAAAGAGTGGTCAAAGGAGGTGCTATCCACAACCAGACGGTATAACGGCCCAGCTTGCGGCGGGTTAGTTCAACAAAGCCACCGGTTACCGGCACGGCAACGGCGTCAACAATCCTTGCCACCAACATGATAGTACCGGCAGTGGCGGCGCCTAACTTCAAAATATCTGTTAAAAAATAGGCATAATAATTGCCCACAAAATTCATCATTAAGTAGAATCCTATTGGCCCGACGGAAAAAAGGTTTATTATGCCGGCTTTAAGTTTTTGCGACAAGACCAGACCTCCTTATTAGTATTGTAAAAGGAGTACAATTTATCTTATCCCGGGGAACGGATATCTGTCAATGAGAAAACTGCAAAGTTTAAACAGTGGACAGTTTAAGGCAGAAGCAACAATCTTCCCTAAGAAAGGGAAAATTGTTGCAAAGGAGAAGGTATAGACAAAAATATTCTTTAGTAGAGCAGGAAATCAAGAACCATTCTGCGGTATTGGGTAAGCTGCTCTTTAATAATTGGTTCAAGCTCCGGGATAATTTCCGGGTGGCGGAGTTTGTATTCTTCCCAGTCCAGTTCATATTTTGACTTCAGGCTTGGGATGGACAGGCGGGGAGGATTTGTCTCCTCGCAAACAAGGGAATTCTCCCCGGCATTGTCGTATGCGGAATTTTCAGCCACATAATTCATGACTGCCACATAATTGTCGAGATTAATACTGTCAAGGGAAACTGCACCCTTGTCAAAAGCAAATATATAATTTCCTCCGGGTGCCAGAATATCAAGCAGTTCCTTGGCTTTGTCGATGCACTGCTCCTTGCTTCCGGTTTTTAAAAGAATAAGGGGATAAAAACCCAGTATGATGAACTTTTTGCCCAGTTTATCCTTTACGAGCTGCGGGTCTCCAAATTCGAAAATGAACCTTGTTCCTGCAGGTAGTTCCTGCAGGTAATCCAGATAACGCATCCAGTCGTGTTCGCAGGCAAGTTGTACCGGTTGTCCCGCTTCCGCCAGTGCCCAAACAAGTTTATACAAGGTAGGCCAGTAAAATTTTTCAAAGTCCTTTGTCCGCATATACGGTGCCATGTGCAGGGGAATGACGGTTTCCCCGTGACGGGAGGGAACGGGAGGAAGACCCAAATGAAATACCAGGGGAAGGATAGCTTCACAAGCTGCAGTTACCTTTTCCGGGTACCTTCTGATGTCAGTGCTGGCGCCTGTAAAACCGCGCAGCCAGTCGGCGAGGTAGTCGAAGGGAGCAAAAGTCATGGCGCCCGATTCTTCAGGCGGTGAGTAAAAGCCGTATTTTTCCGCCAGCTTATCATTAATGCGTTTAAAAGCGTCCATATGATCACGGGAAGCATTTATGGCCGCAGAGAATACAAGGGAACGGGTTACCGGGTCGGTATCAAGTTCGGAATAGACGCGGGGCTGAATTTTTTCCAGGTAAAAATCAATGGGGCTTGCGATCAGCTCATCATATTCGTCAGGTTCCATGGGGACTACTTCAGGATGCTGCATAAAACCGTTGGAGCCCATGATAAAGCTTCTGGAGCCCAGTATCTGCATTTTCAGGGGAGAATTAAAAAACCCCATCGGGTAGGCATCAAAGCAATCCAGCCGGCAAACCTTGTCAAATGCTTCTTCAATGCCTTCCAGAGTATATTGTGTCCTGCCCAGGGGCAGCCCGGCATACTGAATGGCAAGTTCAGGCGAAAGGCTTGACATCCGGGGTATCCTCCGGGGAATTCTCCCGTCGTAAATATCAGTAAAGAGCTGTGTCCGTTCCGTCATCAGTTTTTGCTTATTTTCCATATATGTGCCTCCTGAGTTTTTAACTTAAATTATTCTCTGAAAATCCTGAGAATCCTTTCCCAGTTGTATTTCCGTACACTGTTTGTTGCTCCCTGGCTTTTCATCAGTGGTTTTAAACCTTCTGTCGTCTTTACGCTGCCGTCCTTCATAACCCACATAGCCTCCAAACCGTCAATGCTTTCGGCGAGGGCAAGACCTTCCGAAAAGGGCATGAGAAAAAGGGCGGTAGACATAAAATCTGCCAGACCGGAGTCTTCCACGACAACGGTGACGGCGCGGTTGTATTCAGCGGGCATCAGGGTATGGGGGTCAATAATATGATGATATGCCTTGCCGTTTACATAATAATAACGCTGGTAATCACCGCTGCTAACCACTGATAAATCAGCAACATAAACTGTTTCTATGAGATTATCGTCAGAGAAGAGTGGTTGTGATGGGTTTTGGATGCCAATGCTCCATTTTTCCCGGCGTCCGTCCTTTGGGGCACCTATGGTGCGTATATTGCCCCCGGCTCCGATGATACCTGATGTCAGACCGGCGTCTATGCTTTCCCGGGCTGCGATTTCAACGGCAAAACCCTTGGCGACCCCTCCGACGTCAAGGCGCATCTGCCTGTCGGCAAGATAAACGGTGCTGTTTTCTTCATCTATAATCACTTTATCTATGTCAGTATGCCGGGCGGCTTCCTGCAAAAGTACCATGGGAGGCAGGAGGGCGTTTGCCGGGTCAGTCAATCCTGCCGTGCGGTAATCATGCCAGATTTTGAGCACTGAGCCGAAAGCTACGTTCATGCGGCCGCCGGTTTTTTTATGCCATTCCTTGGAGAAGAGCAGCAGGTCAATAATTTCCTTTTCTACTTTAACCGGCCGTATGCCGGCGTTGTCATTAATTGTTTTTATGTTGTTTATACCGTCGTAATCATGATAAATATCAAAAAGCTTATGCAGGTATTGCATGCGTGCATGGATTTGATTATAGTAGCGGTTAAATTCTTCCTCTGTTTTTGTCTGGGCAACTACCTGCGTCAGCGTATCGAAACAGTCAAAGAAACTTGCTGAATACTGGGTATATACACTGTCAGTGCCGGAAAGGAAGCGGCATCCTGCCAGGGAAAGGAACAGGAATGCGAAAGCTGCAAAAGCAGTCAGTTTTTTGGCCAAATTATATCACCCCGACGTATTATAACAGAAAACGGCACTCTGCACAAAAGAACACCCCCGCCAAGTGCGGAGGTGTTCTTTTGAGGAAAATCCCCGTTTATCTCGCGATTGCTGCAGCTTTTTTCATTACTGCCAGGTAGTCTTCAACAGTGATGGTAACGCTTGAAGTTAATTCAGGCACATCCGGTACATGCGGGTGGTTATCATCGGTGGCTTTTGTCTTCATGCCGGTGATTTCGGCAACGGTTTTGCCGACCATCCATTTTTCCAGTGCTTCAATCTGCTCGTACCATTCCTTGCCAATGGGAGAGATGCGTCCCAGGCCGTAGTCATCCTTAAGCTCTTTTTTTGTTTTCAGTACGGCATCCCTGTTGGTGACTTTGCCCCGGGCGTCAAATTGGACTATGATTTGTGCCGTATCAATCAGTACTCCTGCCACTTTGCCGTTTTTGTCGAAAACGGCAGCGGATATGACAGTGTCAACCTGGGCCAGCGGCAGTATCTCTTCAGCATCTCCTTCAGCCGGAACATAGTCTCTTGATTTTGCTATGGAGGTAATGTTGCCCAGGCCTAATTTTTCGGCACTTGCAACTTCTATTGTGTTGGCAAAGGCTTTTTCTACCACCGCCAGATAGTCGTCAACGCCTATGGTAACGCTTGATGTCAGTTCAGGTACGTCCGGCACATGGCGGCTGCCATCGTCTGAGGCATTGGTTTTCAGGCCGGTAATTTCGGCAATGGTTTTGCCGATCATCCATTTTTCCAGCGCCTCAATCTGCTCGTACCATTCCTTGCCGATGGAAGAGGCGCGCCCCATTCCATATTCTTCTTTGAGTTCTTTTTTTGATTTGAATTCAGCGCTTTTGTTGGTTACTTTCAGGTTCTCATCAAATATAACCCTGGTTTGCGCAGTATCAATGATAACATCGACTACCCTGCCGTCTTTGTCAATGGCAACAGCCGCCATGGTGGTATTAACCTGTCCGAAGGGGAGGATTGCTTCATTATCCCCTTCAGCCGGTACATAATCAGTTGAGGAATCAATATCATTTATCACACCAAGGCCAAGCTTTACAATGCCTGAAGGTTCACCTGTGTATTCGTTGTTATTGTTGTTTATATTATTATTATTGTCTTTTCCTCCGCAACCGGCTAACAATGCTGCAAGCAAAGAAAGTGCCAGAAGTAATATAAAAATTTTTTTAGCTTTCATATTTCCCTCCTGTAGAACTATAAAATAAATTTATATGGGACAATAATAACATATTCTTATACCCAACACAATAATAAAACAAATAGTTGGAATTTTCTGAATATGATTGTCTATTTTAGTTATTTTAAATAGAGTTTTCGGAATTCATTGCAAAACTTTTACCCGGATTGAAAAAGCGGTTCCGGATTTACAATCCGGAACCGCCTCCGGCTGCGAAAGTTAGATGAGCCTCGTTACCATAGAGGAATATTTTTCGTAAGCGCTGCGCATTAGCGGTTCTACTCTTTCATCTACAGGCGGGTATTCTTTTTTGAATTCATCGAAACTGACAATATATTTTGATTTGAATTCAGGATAGAGGTGCGAATATTTCTTTATGGAATCTTCTCTTTTGGCTGTTGTGACCTTTTCGCCCGCATTGGTATACTTGCCGTTTTCAGCTAAATACTCAAGTACGGCAATATAGTTTTCCGGTTTTATATCACTGAGATTGAGGGCCCACTTGTCCAGGATGAAAATAAAGTTTCCGCCCGGCGCCAGAATGTCAAGCAATTCTTTCGCTTTGTCCACACACTCTTCTTTTGTCCCTCTGCCAAGCAGTGTCATGGGATAAAAACCGCCCAGGACCATCTTTTTGCCCAGTTTATCCTTGAATTTTTGGGGATCGCCGTATTCCGCCCACAGTTGTGTGCCTTGGGGAAGATCCTGGAGATAGTCGAGGAAACGCGTCCAGTCTCCTTCCAGGAATATCTGCGTGGCCTGGCCGTTTTCGGCGGCAATATGGATGACTTTCTGGAATGTCGGCCAGTAGAATTTCTCAAAGTCCTTATTGTTTAAGAAGGCACCCATATGAGTAAAAATCATATTGCAGCCCAGAGGGCTTTTTACCTTGGGCCGGCCAAGCCAGATGGCATAGGGCATAAGGGCTTCCATGGCGGCAAGGAGTTTTTCCGGCCGTCTCCTGATATCAAGCGGTATCTTGGAAAAGCCCCGGAAATAATCTGCGATAAAATCGAAGGGAACAATTTGATTGGCTACACTGCCGTCGGGTCTTTTAAACAAACCGTATCTTTCGACAATTGTAGCCTCGGCAGCGGCATAGGCCAGGTTGAATTCGTATGAGGCAAGAATAGACTTTGCGAAATTCAGGGCGCGTTTAACTTCTCCCTGCTGGTAGCCCTTGTTCATTCTGGGCAGCAGCTTTTCCTGGATAAAATCATAAGGAGCGGCAATAAATTCATCGTATTCATCTTCGTGCATAAAAGTTTGCTCGGGATGCTGCAGAAAACCGGTTTTCCCCATTTTCATAATTTCCGATTGCTGGAACATTAAGGAAATGGGATTGTTGGCGAAACCTCCGGCAGGCATGTCCCCCCTGCAGATTTCCATGGCCTTTTCATAAATTTCGATGAACAGTTCAGTTGTATAACTGTACTGGGTGGTTATTAAATCTTTGCCTGCGTACTGAACCAGATATTCCATTGTGAGGCAGTCCCAGATAGGAATTCTTTCCGGTATAATTCCTGCATACACATCAGCAAACAATTTTGTACGGTACGCCTTTTTTCCCTTGCTATCCAAAATATTCACTCCTTGTTAGTTTGTCGTAAACAGCGGCTTCCTAAAGAAGAGTATATTAGAACCGGTATGAAATTACAATAATATTCTTAATATAATAAATTATCCTTATACAAAATTGTAAATATCGCCCAGGGAGGAAACAACGGCAGCGCCGGTTTCCTCAAGCCTTTTTCGGCATTGGTGGCCGTTAGCGACGAGTAGACAGTTGCAGCCCAGCGCCTTGGCGACTTCAAAATCATGTACGGTGTCTCCTATTACGATAATTTCCTGCCTGTCCGGCTGTAAACCAGACAAAGCTTTTTTAGCCCTTTCAATTTTCCCGTCTGCATAGTGGTTGTCCAGACCTATTATCAGGCTAAAGTAACTTTTAATGCCGAGTTTTTCCACCAGCGCAAGCAGTTCTTTTTCTGCAGAAGCTGAGAGCAAAAATTGTTTTATTCCTTTGTCAAAATAATGCTTTAATATGTATTCTGCGTCTTTATGCAGAGTAAAGCTGTCGGAATGAGAATAATATTCCGAGAGATACTCAACGGCCAGCTTTGCAAAAGGTTCGGCGGCAAAATTAAAACCCAGCTTTTGATAATAGTTTCTAACCGGAAAGGTAAATACTTTTCTGTAATGTTCAGTGTCGAGCAAGGGCAGCTTTCTTCTTTGCAGCAATTTATTCATTGAAGAAACGGCATACTGCACATCATCAAGAAGCGTCCCGTTCCAGTCCCAGATAATATATTTGTATTTACTTGCCGTCATGTTAGCACACCTGCAAGTTTTGGCTATTTACATAACTGTATACCACAAAATGTTCATTTAGAGAAGACCTCAAGGGGGGTTGCCGGGTAAATTTGTTAATTGTACATAATAACAAAGGATTTTTCACGTTTAGCAGGAATTGAAAATATATCCTGTTAAATTCAGCAAAATCTTCCGGCTGCAGAGAGAAGAGGGAAGAATAATGGATGCAGTGATTTCTCTTTTCGATACAGGTGTAGATTTGGTCTTTAGCCTGTATACTTTTATAATCAGGTGGTTAATGCCGCTCCTTGCTTTTGCCGTTTTGCTGCGGTCCATCCTGCCCCTCTGGCAGGACAGGAAGCATAAAAAAACCTGGGCTTTTCTCTACCTGGTAAACGGCGACCGCATTCCCGTCAATAACTGGGAAAACCTAATTGGCAGAAGCAAACTTGCGGATATTGTTATTAATTTGCCTTTTATTTCGAGAAATCACGCCGTATTGACATTCCATGACAGGCACTGGCAAATAACGGATCTTGGTTCCAAAGGCGGAGTGCTTGTAAACGGTGAAAAAGCGGATAAAAAAACGGCAGTAAATTTTGGGGACACAATTACACTTGCCGGACTTGACATGACGCTTTTGCCGCCTGACGACGAAAGGGAAGCCGTAGAAAACAATGATGAGGAAAACTCTTATTCCTTCAGCCATGCCACAAGCAGCATAACTTTTCTGCTGGTTATAGTCTTCCAGGTTCTGGGGGCACTGCAGATCTGTATTTCCCGGGGAACCGGCAAGAATGCGGCAGTGCCGGCGGCATTTTTAGTTTTTATCCTTGCGGAATGCATACACTATGTGTTAATGCGCCGGAGAAGCAAAAAAAGTTTTGTTCTTGAACTGCTTGGCTATTTTTTGTGCGGCTTCAGTCTTCTTATTGTAGCCTCCGCCGCACCCGGTGCCCTATACAAACAGCTTGCGGCAATTATTGCAGGTATGGTTGTTTATACAATTTTGGAAGCGGTAATCGCCGATCTCGGACGTGCCCAAAAGATCAAATATGTTTTTATGGCTGTAGCGGCGGTTTTGATGTTGCTGAACTTGACAATCGGCGAAACTTACTTTGGTTCCAAAAACTGGATTAATCTTGGCTTTATTACCTTCCAGCCCATGGAATTAGTAAAGGTTGCCTTTGTACTTGCCGGCACAGCCACCCTGGACAGGCTGCTGACCACCCGCAATATGACTGCATTTATTGCTTTTGCCGGCGCCTGTTTCGTTACGCTGGCCCTAATCAGGGACTTTGGTACCGCCGTTGTCTTCTTCGGAGCCTTCGTGGTAATTTCCTTTATGTATTCAGGAGATATCCGTACGCTGTTCTTTGTTGTATCCGCAGCGGCTTTCGGCGGATTTGCCGCCGTTTCCTTCATGCCTTACATAGCGGCTCGTTTTGCGGCCTGGGGCAATGTCTGGCAGTATGCCGATACTTCCGGCTACCAGCAAACAAGGACAATGATTGCCGCTGCCAGCGGCGGCTTGCTTGGGGTGGGAGGCGGCAAGGGAAATCTGTACAGGGTTGCCGCCGCCGATACCGATCTGGTCTTCGGGCTGCTCTGCGAGGAATGGGGCCTTGTCTTAGCGCTGATTGTTGTTGCCGTAATTGTTTTCTTTACTGTTCACGCCGTGTTTTCAACAAAAAACTGCCGTTCTTCATTTTATGCAATTGCGGCCTGCGGCTCTGCAGCCATATTCCTTTTGCAGACTACGCTGAACGTGCTGGGTTCCGTCGATATTCTCCCACTGACGGGAGTCACCGTTCCCTTCATTTCCAACGGCGGCACTTCCATGATCACCTCCTGGGGGCTTTTGGCGCTGATAAAATCAGCAGAGTGGTAATAACTCATGATCAAGTCAGGTGAAAGGCATGAAACTGCTGTCAACAAGAACTGCTGTGCTTATGCTGTTAATTGTGCTCTTTGTTTTAGGCCTGGCTGCCTTTAACATCAGGTATTTCAACAGCGCCTTTGCCTGGGCACACAGTCATGCCAACAGGCATTACTATAAAAACGGAATGCTCAGCGTCCGGGGCACCGTTTATGACAGGAACGGAGACGTTTTACTCATGCTTGACGGCGAAAGCATCGAATTTAACGCGGAAAAGGATGTCCGCACAGCCGTGATGCATGTGACGGGGGACAGGGAAGGCAGTGTATCCACCGGTGTTTTAAGCGCTTTAAAAGGCCGCCTGACGGGGTGGAACTTATTCAGCGGCGCCTACAGTTTTCATAAAAAGAGCCGCAGCGAACTGACGCTAACCATTGACTCGGGGCTTTGCAGGGCGGCCTATAGGGAGATGAAAGGGCGCAAGGGAGCCGTTGGTATCTATAACTATGAAACGGGGGAAATCATTTGCCTGATTAGTTCTCCTTCCTTTGATCCGCAAAATCCCCCTGATGTGGAAGGCAATCCGGAAAAATATGAGGGAGTATATTTAAACCGGTTTCTTTCATCCGCCTACACTCCCGGTTCCATTTTCAAACTGGTTACGGCAGCCGCAGCACTGGAGAATATTCCGGATATAGAGAATAAGCATTACCTGTGTGAAGGAAGAATTGCCATCGGGCCGGACAGCATTACCTGCCTGAAGGCCCATGGCCGCGTCTCATTGCAGGAAGCGCTGGCCGTATCCTGCAACACCTTCTTTGCCGGGACAGCTCTGGAATTGGGAGCGGAAACCTTGCAAAAATATGCGGAAGCTTGCGGGTTTAACAACAGCCTGGAAGTGGACGGCATAAGAACGGCAGCCGGAAAAATCAATCTAAAAAATGCCGTTGGTGCGGATTTGGGCTGGGCCGGAGCCGGGCAGTATACCACTACTGCCAATCCCCTGAATTTTATGGCCTTTATGGGAGCTATTGCAGGCGGCGGTGAAATGGTTCGACCCAGGCTGATTGCCGATGATTCTTCTTCCTTTTTCGATTTCAAGCCCGGGAAAAAAGTGCTAAAAAGGGAAACTGCCGACAAACTGAAGGCAATGATGCGCAACAATACCATAACGTCATACGGTGAAGAAAAATTTAAAGACCTTGAACTTTGTGCCAAATCGGGAACAGCAGAGGTGGGAGGAGGAAAGGAACCCCATGCCTGGTTTGCCGGCTTCCTGGACAGAAAAGACTGCCCGCTGGCTTTTGCGGTAATTATTGAAAACGGAATAACGAGCAGGGCCGCTGCCGACGTGGCGGCAAGGGTTCTGCAGGAAGCGGCAAAAGCGCTGAAACAAGGGAGAAACCTGTAAGAAAAACAGCCCTGCGAAAAAAGAGAAGTGCACTTCCAAATGCTAGCTTTTAAGTCTGACATTTGGGGTGCACTTCAAAGTTCCGGCGGGCTGTTTTATATACGGACGGGGAAAGATCAGTGAATCCTGACAGGCAGGCCGTAGCTTTCCAGCTGCTTTTTGCGCTCTTCCATTAATTTGTCTGATGGCGGTTCTGCTACAAAAACCTTTTCATTTCTCAACAACCGGCTGTATTTGGAGACTCCCATTTTGTGATAGGGCAGAAGCTGTACAAGGTCCACTGCATCTTTTATTTCGGAGAGAAAATTGCCGTAATTATCAAAATGGCCGGAAGAGTCATTGAAAAGCGGAATAACCGGAATGCGGACCCAGAGCCTCCCGCCGGCAGCGGCGATTTTCTTAATATTTTCCAGAATTAACTCATTTGGTACGCCGGTTGCCTGTTTATGCAGGGAACTGTCCATGCATTTGAGGTCGTAGAGAAAGAGATCGGTATAGGGCAGTACGGAGGCGATGGTTTCCCACTTGACAAAACCTGTTGTGTCCACGGCTGTGTGAATGCCGTTTTCCTTGCATTGTTTTAGAAGTTCGCGGGTAAATTCAGGCTGGCAGAGGCATTCGCCGCCGGAAACCGTTACGCCGCCGCCCGATTCCTCAAAAAACGGTTTGTCGCGCAGCAGGCGATGCATTACTTCCTCAATTGTGCGGTCAGTACCGCACATGTAAAGCGCCTGGGCTTTGCATGCTTTTGCACAGAGTCCGCAGTCGTTGCACTTTGTTTTATCAACAAGGGGATAGACAATATCTTCCCCGGCAGCATTTTGCGCAACAGGCCCCTTTGTGATGGCGTCACGGGGGCAGACCCCGAGGCACAGGCCACAGTCATCAATGCCCAGGCAGCGGATGTTGAGCCAGTTTAATTCGGTCTGAAATTCTTGTGATTCGGGGCTGTGGCACCAGGGGCAGCGCAGGGGGCAGCCCTTAAGAAAAACGGTTGTCCTGATACCGGGTCCGTCATGGACGCTGAAACCTTGTATGTCGTATATTTTGCCTTTAATGTTTTTACTCATTGTCTCTTTCCTTTCAGGGTATCTTGCCATAATTTGTCGCTGTACCGTTCTTCAGTCAGTCCGTCAGCGCTGTTGCTTTAAAAACATTATAGCATAGAAGTGCCGGGAAAATATATATAGTTGAAAATCTTTTGCTGTTCAATTGTAAGAAATTATTGTTACAAAACCGCATTTGTTTGGTATAATGATACATAAGAATAAGAACACAAAAAGAGAGAAGGGGGAGAGCAGAAAATATGTTTAAATTCGCACCAGTTTCAGAACGGATAAAGCGCATCCGCGCCAAGCGCGATGTGTTTACCAGCGGACGCAACATGACAATAAACGCTGAGAGGACAAAAATATACACTGACTACTGCAAGGCCCATGAAAATGAATTCCCCATCCTGAAGCGCGCCGGTGCCCTGTATACCTGGTGTGCAACAAAAGAAGTCAATGTTTTTGACGATGACATTTTTGTCGGTACACCCGGGCCCGATGAGCGGACACTCAGCCCCTATGTGGAGTGGGATTGCCGCTGGATTCCCAAGGTTGTCGACGATTCGGATGAAAGGTTTAGAAAGGCCTGGCAGTCTTCAAACTCAATTTACATGAGTGACGAGCAGCGGGAGATTTTCCGTGAAGCCTATGACTACTGGAAGGACAAAACCATCTCAAAAATGGTTGAAGGAGCCATGACGGATGACTTCTGGGATGCCTTCGGCAACGGCTGTATTGTCCGTTTCGACAAAGACGATCCCAGGTACAGGGGCATTGCCGTAATGCCCCAGGGGCATTATATTGCCAATTTCAATAAAGTTATTAATGTCGGTTTTGGTGAAGTGCGCAGACAGGCCCGGCAAAAGCTGGATGAGATAAAAGTCAGGGTATTTGGAGACGCTGCCAAAAAGCAAGTCTTTTACCAGGCGGTAATACGCGTCTGCGACGGCGCTATTTTGCTTGCAAAACGCTATGCCGAAGCCTGCCGCCAAAAAGCCGCAAAAGAAAGCGGTGCCCGCAGGGTGGAGCTTCTGCGCATGGCCGACTCGCTGGATTGGATTATGGAAAATCCTGCCCGTACTTATTGGGAAGGCTTGCAGGCCGCCATACTGTACCAGCTGATGCTTTCGACGGATGCCCAGCAGCACGGGCAGTCCATAGGCCGTATTGACAAATATACGGGGCACCTGCTGCAGAAAGAGCTTGCTGAGGGCACCATTACCTGGGAGCAGGCACAGGAGTATTCCGATGCTTTCATTCTCCGCCTCAGCGACATAATCGTGCTGCCTCACTTCTTCCTGGACAACGACTACATTATTGACTTAAATGAAAAAGGGCAGAACCTCTATGCCGGAATTTACAACGGGCTTACTGCCACTGCCGGGATAGCCCTGACCCTTGGCGGCCAAAAGCCCGACGGATCCGATGATACCACACCTGTTACCTACTGCATGCTGCAGTCCTACGGCAGAATGCATTTGCCGGATCCGACGGTGGCACTGCGTGTGCATGACAATACCCCTGATGAAATCTGGCGGCTTGGCATTGAGTCAAGCAAGCTCTGCGGCGGCATACCGCAGTTCCAAAATGATGATATTATTATCAAAGCATTAATGGATATCGGCTTGTCCCGGGAGGATGCATATGACTACAGCATAGTCGGTTGTGTGGAACCGGCCGGCACAGGCAATGAATGGCCGGCATGCGGGCTTACCGGATCCGAGTCCATCTGGAATATGGTTGACGTGGTGCTGCTGACCATAAACGGCGGTGTCAACCCGCGGACGGGCAAAACGGCCCTTCCCTGCAAAAAGCTGTATGAATATGAAAGTTTCGAGGAATTTAAAGCAGCCTTTAAAGACCAGATGGAATATGTACTGGGATGGAACATGTCGTATGCCAATATGTTTGAGATGGTCTATTCGCAGTATTTCCCCTGCATCGCTGCTTCCACCATGATGGACGGCTGCCTGGAAAGCGGCAAGGATGTTACAGAAGGGGGAGCCAAGTACAACCGCCTCGGAATGACAGCCTGCGGTACGGCAAACGTCGCCGACAGTCTGATGGCAATCAAAAAGCTGTGTTTTGATGACAAAATCGTATCCCTGCGGGATATGTACGATGCAGTAATGAACAACTGGGAAGGCTACGAACAGCTGCGCCAGACAATTATCCATGAAGTGCCGCATTACGGCAACGATATTGAAGAAGTTGACGAACTGGCCGCCTGGGCCCTGGAGATTTTCGCCGATACCATGGCCAGGACAGATGCAGCCAGAGGGAAGTTTTCCGGCGGGACCTTTACCATGACCGCCAACGTCTACATGGGAGCGGAGCTGGGAGCTACACCCGACGGCAGAAAAGACGGCGAGCCCATTGCCGACGCCATTTCCCCGCGGCAGGGCTTCGACAGAAACGGTCCTACGGCTTATTTAAGAAGTGCGGCCAAACTGCCCCACAGAAAATTGTCCAACGGTGACCAGCTCAATATCCGCTTTACCCCAACTTCCGTTGAAGGGGACAGGGGAGCGGAAAAGCTTAAGCAGCTTATTAAAGCATACTTTAAACTGGGTGGAATGCAGGTGCAGTTTAATGTGGTAAATACGCAGACACTGCGCAAAGCCCAGGATAATCCCGATGAATATAAGGATCTGATTGTCCGCATTGCCGGCTTTTCCACCTATTTTGTGACGTTAAACAGGCAGACCCAGGACGACTTTATCAGCCGCACGGAGCAGGCAATTTAAAAAGCCGCTTAAAAGGGGAGTATTCGCCAGGCAGCGGATGCTCCCCTGTTTTTTTTGTTGCCGCCGCTTCCGGTTGATTGGCAACAGGAGAAACCAAAGATAAGGATCAGGCAAAAGAAGTTAGTGTAAAATTACTTTAGGTTTTTGGAAGGATAATCTTTTAATAAAGCGAAGAGGAACCTCACATCGAGATGAATACCCCCAAAAGGAGGCAGAGGTTCCTCATGGATGTAGTTCGCTTAGTAGAAGCAAAAGTCCTTTCGGTAACTGAGAAGATTTTAAAGGTTTTAGGAGATGGCATTGACTTTCTAAATTTTGAAGCTCAACTGAAAAAAGAGCTGGATAACCTAGGTTGTGAGTTGCTTAAGGCAGTAATCGAAGAACTCGACGAACAAATATTCAAAAGTCCGGAAAGAAAGCGTGACTGGAAGAGCGTTCATAAAGAAGACGAAAAGGAGATATTACCCCCCTTCGGCATTGTAAGATATCAAAGACGCTACTACAGGCATAAACAGACGAACGAATACCGTTATTTAGTAGACGAGAAAATGGGTGTTAGGCCTCATACAAGGGTAGATGCCAATCTTAAAGCGGAGCTTTTAGAGGCCAGCAGCGAGATGTCCTACGAAGGAGCCACCCTGCAGGTAAGCCGCCATAATGTGGAGTTAAAAGTCAGCAAACAGACCGTAGCCAACTATGTAAAAG
>Ga0209537_1002350_pt1 | contig 19145 bp, 16 predicted proteins | sample BioPla4DNA1_FD_187698 | JGI IMG/M metagenome (GOLD analysis project Ga0209537, IMG submission 187698) | Biogas fermentation microbial communities from Germany - Plant 4 DNA1 (SPAdes) (version 2) | ecosystem: Engineered > Bioreactor > Anaerobic > Digestate | place: Bielefeld, North... | reverse complement strand
CAGTGCATAGCCACGTACAGGATCGCCGACAATCTCTACTACGAGCGTTGCCAAGGTGACGCTTACGGCTCCTCCAATTTGGCGAAACATGCCTCTGACGCCCCGGCCGATGATCCAGTTGTCGCTTCCAAGGTCTGCTTTGGCCTGCTCGTCCATTGGGAGAGCTTGAAGAGCTTGTCTCAAGGCCTCGGGATCAAAGGCTTTGTTCGCCAAATCACCGTAGACTTCTACTCCCACCACGTCGAAATGACCAATGAAAAGAACGGTATCCGATACATCTGCGGATGACCGAACCAAGGCGACCACCAAACATCGCTTTTCGTCAGGGCCTGGCACTAAATTTAAGTGGCTCGGATGTTTTTTGAAATAACTTTCCAAGGCAAGGCTTTTGTATATGAACCTGGCGATCTCGGTTTCACCCTCCGACCCTGTGACGCTTGGAATGCGAACGAGCTCCATCAGTTGCCTATATATGCGCTCCTCCATTTATTCATTTATCCCCTTTGTAAAATCCGCCCCCTCCGCATCCCCATCGGAAAGGGCGGTGTTCTATTAATAATTATGACTATTCCTCATAGAATACCTTGAAATTTAGGTCGACTTCTCCGATGTTCATGTATCTGGCGCGGTAGTCCCTCAAAAGAGAAAGAAACTTCGGCGTCAATAGCAAAATTGCAAAAAGGTTGATGAAAATCGGAACCCCGATGGAAACATCGATAAACATCCACACCTTATAAGTAGAAAGCTCTTAAACATAAGCATAAAGTACCAATAAGAAACCCTGAGGGGGATAGGTAATTTTATTGGCCTTCAAATTCTTCCTAATTTATAGTAATAACCTATAAGCCATGTAATTTTCAATAAATTTGCAACTTTCAACTTCTAAGCAAAGGCCTTATAAGACAGGTTGGCCCTCCCGTATATAACGAGTCTGAAGAATGCATACAGAGAAAATAATAACAGGATACAGGGCAACCGTTGACCATGCTAAGGTTGGCTATCCGATCAGAGCACTCACATATATGTACACCAGTTTTAATAATCCTGACCAGTACATCTTGGGAGAAATCGATGCCATCCCCGAAGTCTTATGGCGTTGGAGCATTACAGGGGACAGTGATTATTGTATCGAGGTAGTTGCACGATCAATCGAAGACCTGGGACGCGTCCTCACCGAACTCGCAAAACTTGGGAAGCTTTCGACTTGCGTCGCTCTAACATGGAGAGACAAAGGAACTATACCCATTGAAGTCGATGATTCAGAATGAGAGATGCACAATCCGTAGTCAATCTTTGGGCTTCTCTGCTAGCATAATTGATTGCAACAAAAATACACTTTTAGGCGCAAGGTTTGTCTTTTATTGGCCTTGTACAGCAGACAAATGTTCATCATCGACAATAAAAAATAAAATTAGGAGAAAGACAAGTTTTGTCTCCCATAATATATTATTAGCAGGCAACTTACAAATCTATTTTAATCAAAGTAGAGATTATATTTAGTTGTTACTGCTTTCTGTAAAAACTAGAACATTATATCAATTTCAATTCGACAGAATTGAGTACTTTATTTGACTAATTTATGGTACATTGATTTTTAATCAGTAGCTAAATTGCTCACATTTCTTTCTGGGGCTATGCTTTCACTATGACTATGATGTATATGCTCTAACATCAATTTACGTGCTTGGTCAGGATCGCGCCTTGCTATTGCATCTAATATTTCCCAATGCTCGAACTGGAACTGCTTTAAAGCTTCATCTGTAAATGTTTTGAAAATAGCTCGTTGTAATATGAGCTCTGGCCTTATTGCATCCAAGAGAGATAAAATAATTTTGTTTCCAGCAACTTCTGCCAAAGTCTGATGAAATTTGCCATGGACATCAACATCAGGAGTTTCAGATTCTTGCAAAAGTATTGCTTTCAACTTTTTTATATCCTTTTCACTTGCATTTTGAGCTGCTAAGTAAGCAACTTGTCCTTCTAAAGCTTTGCGTACTTCGACCAAATCGGACAAGTGTTTCGCATCAAAGAATAATTTAACAATTTCATTTGTTTTAAGATACTGTAATGCGTTCTGTGAGACATACCGCCCCCGCCCCGGCTTCGACTCTAAGATACCAATTAATTCCAATGCTTTTAGAGCCTCTCTGACAGCATTTCTGCTCACGCCAAAGCTCTTTGATAACGATATCTCGCCAGGTATCTTTGATCCGGGCTTTAACTGATTTGTCCTAATCGCCTCGATAATTTGCTCAAGGATATTATCATATATAAGCCTTTTGTCAGCTTGCAAAAACATACATTCACCTCGCTAAACACATTTATATATCATTTCAATTTTTACGAGGGTGCACCCCAAAACAATTATACACTATGCAAGATTACTAATTTCCTCCACTGAGAGCTCATCAAGCCCTAACTCAGCAAGCGTCGTACCTTCTTTTAAATAGTCCACCTCATGAAGATGAGATGCAAGTCTAATAGCAATTTCAACTATAGGAACATCAAGCCCTACTTTTTTAGCCAAAAGATACGCAGGAACAAGAACCTGTGGAACATCTTCGGTAAGATATCTACCTTTAATATTATGTCCAATCAAATCATAATAAGGCGATTCAGGACTATGCACATATTCATAATAAGAAGTTGTATCATTCCAGCCATAATATAATTTTAGCTGCTCTAAGGTATCTATCAGGTCAATTCCGTAAGCTTTTCCAATTGCTAAACGCTCATCATCCATTTTTTTCATAAGTTTGGATATTTCTGGCGTAATGCCGTCTATGTAATGACGAAACGTTTCTGGATTTTGTTCGATGGCACCGTAATTCAGAAGCACTGGCAAAGGATGCAAGGTAAAATTGCTATTGCTTAAGTCTATAGCGAGTATTTTATCACATTCCAGCATTTCAACATGGGGACTAAAAATGTCCTGTAACAAATCAAATACTTGTCTCAAATAGCCATATGGGCTTGTAGCTATATGTAGCTTGTCCTTCTTTTTAAAAACCCTTACTTCATTATACTTAGTTATACGACAAGCATACGGTAATGAAGCTGTTTCTGTAACAGATATATCAACTGAGACCCCCATATCATTTAACATCTTTCGGAGCTTAAAGCAGCCATAATTACCAGGCATTATTACAACATGTTGCCCGTTTTCCAAATGTGAAATCATTTTCTTAAAAATGGGCTTATGAGCAAAAGCAGGCACTACGACGAACACTGCCAATGCGCCTTTCATTGCTTCAGCAATATCCATCGTAACCTCTTTAATATTCCCCTCCAGAGTGATGTCTCCTGATAAAAACATGCGCTTCTCTTGTTTAATACGCTTGTAATCATCCGTTTCTTCCAATGGTTCCCACATTACGACATCATAACCCTTAAATCCAACCTGCGCACATACTGCTCGTGCTCCATTACCACTTCCTAAAACAGCAATCTTCTCTTTTTTCACAGAAATACCTCCAATGCCTTTCTATTTTTTAATAAGAGATTCATACTCAGGAATCATAGAGATAAACAACTCATAATCGATCAAACCGTAATCATCCAGCCTAGAAGGGTCCATGTCAAAATAGCTAACACTTAATGATAAACGCTCAATAGATTTTTCTATAGCTACGACCGAGCGGCAGCATATCGTTTTATAAGGGCCAATAAGAACAACTGTACGATAAGGATTGACCCACAACCGATCATTCCCAGCAAGCGGATGACCATAAAGGCCATAACCTATATGAACATACTTTCTTGCCTCGTAAAGAACCTCCATAGGCGATCCTTCTACTGGAATAACATTTTTATATGAAGAAGAAATAACTCGATTATTGTTTGAAATTATAATCATAATACAATCTAATTAAATAATGTTTGCTCGGATATCGATGTCGTTAAGGCTTTCAAAGCCTTTTCTAAAAGGCGCTTACGAATTGCCAACTCGTCTATAGGATTTTTAGTAGGATCCCCTACAGGATGAGGGATAGCAATTCCCTGAATTATTCGGTTTGCGCCAACCGTCAATGCAACCGGTGGTATAGCCGTAATAAGGACGGCAGGTAATCCCACTCTTTCAATTTCTCTGGCAATCGTTGCACCGCAACGAGTTCCAGTCCCTCAAGTAGACGTTAATATAACTCCATGAACACCTTGACTTTTCAGCCACTCACCAATCTCTTTGCCATAACGTTCTGCAGAGCTAACAGCAGTGACATTACCTACTGTTACTGCATATTCATCATAAAGTTTTCGGAAAGCCCCTTCCTTTTCTAGCTGCCTAGCCGCATCAAGGGGCAAAACTCGGTTGGGGTTTTCATTAGCTGGAACAGGGTCATAACCTCCATGGGCTACTTCATATTCTCCCTTGTTCAGTACATCTAATCCTTTAATAGAATAATGGCACCATTTAGATGCATTGTGAGCTTCAATACGATCAGGGTTACCTTTCGGCACAATTCCACCCTCGGTAACCAAGGCAATAACAGCCTCTTTAATATCTTTAATTGGAGGTGCCGGAGGCACATTCGCAAACGTAGGTATCGGAAGTTCCGTCTCATAGGGCATGCCGTATAATTTTTTGATCATCATATCAACAGCCCGTCTTGAACCACGTTTATCCGCTCTAACATTTATCCGTATTCCTCGAGGGATATATCCTTCCTCCTCAGGTCCTCCCATTGGAAGCTTATTGAGCAATTTATTTGCAATAGCGATTATTCCCGAAATGGCAGATGTCATATCGCGAGCGGAATCACCGGTCTTAAAAATGTAAACATATTTTCTCGCTATATCAACTCCAGGATTCAATGGATGCATCGCTGTAACAACGGGAATATGAAGTTGAGTCGCAATTTCTTTACAAAGGGTACCGCATGCTATGCCATATCTACCCGCCGCAAAAGCTGGTCCGGCTATAAAAAGATCAGGATTTATTTGTTTTATTAAATTCAAAACATAGCTTACCAATTCATCAACATGTTCAGCGGCATAATTATCCCCACAAATAATCGTCTTAACTATTTCAAAACGATTTCCCGATTCCTGCTGTATTGCCTTGCCCACTCCTACAGGACCATCGATGACGGTTGGTGGGACGCCAGCCTTATCTTCCCCACCGATTTGTCCAAAAAACTGATTAACATAATGTACTACTTTAACTGTATCCATCATAAACACCTCTTAGATTGCCTTTGTGGTGAGGTTTTCCATTCCCAACTCATTGGTAGATCCCATAATCCCGGCAATTTCAATATCTATCGATCCATCGGGCAATATAGAACCTGCATGTCCCCCTGTAATGACCTCAACACATTCAATATAACCAATGGTTTCCTCAAGGGGTGGTAATATAACTCGTTCATTGCCATTCCCATTAGTTACAATCGCATCGGCCTTCGGGCTAACATGAGCAAGGCCCTGTGATGCACCATCAGGACCGGCATATTCATCAGTAACAAGAACTGTTTTTATACCGTTATCCTCTAAAAGATTTGCTAGCTCCATTAAATCTACTTCAGGATTACCGCCCCCATCTTCAGAACAAATTACGCCGTCTGCTCCCAAAACCTTGACTAATTTGAGAACATAACTGCAATTTCTCTCTTTTTCGGCAAAGACCGTTCCTACAGGAGTCACAATTACGCCCAAAAACTGAATTGTTTTTCCATGCTCTGCTAATAAGTCTTCAATAATAGGATTATTTTGATAGTGATAAGTTGTATTTTTATGACATGGAGCTGCACAATTTCCGCTTACAACAGCTCCATCCATCATTTCTGTTGGAGTAAGCAGAATTGGCAAACACCCTCTGGCATTGAGTCCATAAAAGTAATTATCGTGCAGCAATCCCTGTGCTATAGCCTGGCAAACATAAATTACTTTCGGTAATTGTTTAACATCTGATAAAATCTCGGGTATTGTCTGTATCTCGTAACTGACTTCTTGATATTCCACACTATCTCTTCCATGTTCCGCAAGATATCTTGCCGCCTTTATCCCCGCCTCTCGCACAACTCTTTCATGCTCATGTTTGTCAATTTCAGGGATTGGCTCTAAGAGCAGCACGACATTGTTTTTCTTTGAAAAAATGCTATATTCGGCTCCTTTTCCACTCATGTCTATGAGCCCTTCCTGAAAGTTAACCAATTTACCACATGTCACCACGGCAGATCCTTCAAGAACTATGGTAGTCCCTATGCCCGGGATAAAGTTTGGCTCACAAAAAAACCCAGGGAATGTGCAATGCTCGTCCTCTAATTTTGCCCTCGGTTCAATGACATCTTTAACAGGAATAATGCGTTTACTCTCGCCGGGCCTGGCTATTTTAATGTCAACACTTTGCAAATGTTCTTCTTCTACTAAAAAAGAAATGAGTTCCGCTTTGTTAATATAAAGAGTATTATTTTCTACGTAGGTATTGTGATCAAATTGTATATCTGATATTTTAACTTTTCTTAATTTTAAAGTTTCCATAAAAATCCTCCTCATACCTGATTCCTGCTTTTTCTGGTGATGAGGTGCGAAAAAGCCCTCATCACCAGAAAAGTGAGCCACGTTTAAACGGTCCTATTGTTGAATTTCTGATATTACTTTTTCAAATGCCTCCTCGCCAATGTCTTTCTTAATCACTGGCCACACTTCATCTCTTACCTTTTTTGCCATGGCGTTCAGTTCATCCTGGGTAAAACTCACAACCGTGATGCCATACTCAGCAAGGCGATTTTCATTGTTCTTTTGTGAATCAGGAGCCTCTTTCCAGCGTTTCTCCTCCAGTTGTTTGCCCAATTGTGTAAGTGTGTTTTTGTCCTCGTCTGACAACTTATTCCAAATATCTTTGTTGATGTACAAATACCACATTTCAAGATGATCATTTAGAGGCAGATAGTACTTAATTATGTCTCTAAAGTCAGCATAATACCCTTCAGCCCCTGCTCCAATGGCTCCTTCTACAATTCCAGTTTGCATAGCAGTGAAGGTTTCCGCCCATGGGATTGGAGTTGCAATGTAACCTAAAGAATGTGCAGTAAGTTCATATGACTTAATTGGAGGCACACGAATTTTCACCTTTTTGCTAACATAAGGATTGCCTGGTTCGGGAACAGGTTTCACGAGAGCAATTCCCCCAAAATAACAGGGCCATCCCGCAATGACATGGATATTCTCGCGATTTGCAAGCAATTCTGAAGTAATTTTATATACTATGCCTTCAGAACCATAAAGGTGTTCAGCTTCCTCCCAATTAGTCGCAAGATATGGCGCTGTATTGATTTGCAACTCTTTTGAAACAGTTGTTCCTATGCAAGCTATTTGCATTTCAACAGCTCCTACAGACACTCTTTCTTGAACGACAGTATAATCTCCTAATTGGCTGGCAGGATATACATCAATGACTATACGACCATTTGTTTCCTCTTTTACTTTGTCAACAAACCATTTTGTGTCGTTATCAATTTCAGTTCCCGGAGGCCTAATATGGGCAATCTTCCAATGATGTTCTTGAGCAGCGAAGGTCGTGCCTGCAAACATGACACCAAACAACATCACAAGGACCGCGACTAAAAGCTTTTTCTTTCTCATTTTCTTCCCTCCTATCAACTTATTTACCTGCTTTCACAGCTGCATTATCAGTAAGTATAGTTACATGGAATCTTGCGTGGTTTAACTATACAAAAGGAAATGTAGTGCCTACACCACTAGCTAGAGCCTTTTGATATACCAAAGAAGCTACAGCAACATCTAGTGCTCCCATGCCAATGGTCACGCATATAATTCGTTCTTCAGCGCTTTCACGGCCTGCCCTTTTGCCGGCTACTATTTCGCCAAGGGTTGCATAAATATCGCCGCGATCGAGTTTTCCAGCTTCGACTACTGCCTTTAATGCTCCTCTATGCATACATTGCTCGACGTTATCAACGATAATTTTATCAACCGACAAGATTAAACCGTCTGCACATTCTTGAAAAGATCCCAAAGGCAGAAGAGTCACGCCCCGTTCTATCATATCGTTAGTAATAAACTTATTTTTTGCATGCGTCACTGATATTACAGCATCACAACTTTTAGTAACGTCCTCTGGTCTATCCATAATCTGAATTGGCACATTGACCTTTTGCGTCATTTCTTCGGCAAAAGCGCGACTTGCATCGGGATTGACATCGTATACTCGCAGCTCCTTAACGTTAAAGGTGGTGCAAGCAGCTAGAGTTTGAGTTCGGCCTTGAGCACCGGCACCAAAAAGACCTATAACTGGATCTTTTGAATTCCTAATCAAGTACTTTAGCGCTACGCTCGCTTGAGCTCCAGTTCGCAGGTTAGTTATTAATGTGCCGTCCATCACTGCTAAAAATCGCCCGTCTTGCGGATCTACTAACAAAACCATCCCGCTTAAATAGGGTAAGCCTTTTTTTGGATTATTTTCCCACCCCCCTATAAATTTCAGGCCGGCAATTTTCTGCCATCCAACATATGCGGGCATCGCATTCATGCCAGCTAGATACGGTAGCCCGCTATCGCCATCTCCTAAATCCAAGTGCACCTTAGGCGGATTGATAACGTCCCCTTCGCCCATTCCTTTAAAGGTTTTCTCAACTGCATCAATTACTTCTGACATCGTAACGAGCTCGCTAATCTGACTTCTCGTTAAAAGCAGTGTGCTCAATTATTTCACCTCCTCCTTTTAATTTAATTAATTATTCAAATTCATATATTCCTCCTATGCCCTTGCTTTCTGCTTTTTGTAGTACTATAGATGCGACAGCGATATCCATTGCTCCCGTCCCTATTGGAATACATAAAATACGTTCGTTTTTATCACGTTTAATTTCTTTTTTACCCGCCACAATTTCTCCTATAGTTGCAAAAATGTTGTGTTCAGATATTTTCCCAGCCTCGCAGAGTTCTTTCAATGCACCACGATGCAAACATTGACCAATATGATCGACTATGATTTTGTCAGCGCTAAGGATGAAATCATCATCACACTCTTGATAAGAACCCATGGGAAATACTATAGTGCCAGGTTTAATCCATTCATTTTTAAGAAATTTGTCCTTAGATTGCGTAACACAAATGATAGCATCAGCATCCGCCGGTTCCTTTGGGTCTTTTGCTATAACAATTTCACCTTGTACTACATTCTTCATATCTTCCGCAAATTTACGAGATGCTTCTGGAGCGATATCGTATATACATAATCTTTCAATGTTGAATATTTCTGATATTGCCATTGTCTGGGTATGTCCCTGTGTGCCTGCGCCATAGAGACCAATTCTTATATTTTTGTCAGGATGAAGATACTTTAGTGCAATCGCGCTCTGAGCTCCCGTTCTTAGATTTGTAATGTGAGCCCCATCCATAACAGCCTTAAAGGTTCCCATTCTAGGATTGATCAATAAGATGAGAGACGCTATATAGGTCAAACCATGTTTTTTCCGTTCAAAAAACCCGCCTGCCCATTTGATGCCAGCAGTGTCAACCCAACCAACATAGGCAGGCATTGCATTCATAAAACCGCCATATGGTGGATAGGGAGCTGTTTCTCCTAAATCTAAATTGACTTTGGTCGGATTTATTACAGTCCCTTCCCCCATTCCTTTGAACGTCTTCTCCACAGCGTCCAACACTTCACTCATCGTAATTAAACTCTGTACTTCATTCCTACTCAACAAACGAGTCTGAACCATACCTACACCTCCTAATAAATTTACTAACTCAAGTTAAGCTCCTTGCCAAACCTGATTAATACCGCTATTTAACAAAACTTATCTAACATACCCCAACACCGTTGGAAGCCACATTGACAAAGGAGGCCAATATGTCGTCAAGAGAACAACGGGCAAATATCCTAACAACAAAAAGATCATTGTCGGCTTCAAAATATCTGCGAATTCACAATTTCCTATCCGCATGCCCAAATAAAGAATGCTTGCATAGGGGGGGGTAACTCCACCCATTGCCAAATTTGTCCCCATGATAGCTGCCAACTGAATTGGACTCATACCCATCTCTCTAACCAAGGGCAATAACAATGGAGCTAATAGAAGAATCCCAGTTATATCATTTACAATCATTCCAGCTATAAACAATATAATGTTGATAAAAAGTAAAATTAAAAAATAATTATCAGTTACTCGAAAAACGAGGTCGACAAATAACTGCGGTGCTCTGAGCATAACAAGGGTTTGACTCAATATGAGTGTAAATGTCATCATTGTCATAATAGCCCCTACTGAAACAGCCGTTTCTCTAGTTGACCGCAAAAATGAGCGCACTGTTAATCCTTTATAAAACCAAGCGCCAATCGGTATAGTTACGGCTGCCGCAACCGCTGCTGCTTCTGTCGGTGTAAATATACCGCCATATATTCCGCCGAGAATAATGACAGGAACTGATAAGGCAGGGATTGCTTTTATTAATCTGCTCATGATTTTATCTTGGCCAAGATCTACTTCAACTGGCAATTCTTTTGTCAATGACATATTTCCTTCCGTAATGCTCGGCATAATGCGAACCCATACGACATTAATAATAGAAAATAAGATTGTTATTAATATCCCGGGGCCGACTGTTGAAAGGAAACAGGCAAGAATTGACGTTTGGGTAATCCATCCAAACATAATCATTATTACACTAGGTGGAATTAAAAGACCCAAGATCGATGAAACTGTAACCAATGCAGTTGCATATCCTCTTGGATATCCTTTTTCAACCATTCTGGGGATCATTATAGGACCTGTTGCCGCGACGCCAGTAAACCCGCTTCCTGATATTGCACCAATAATTGCACACGCGACAACAGATACTACACCAAGACCTCCTTTAATTTTTCCAACAAAAATATCCACAAAATCAAGGAGGGCACTTGCTACTCCGCTATATGAGAGCAAAGTACCTGCGTAAATAAACAATGGGCATGATAATAATGTTAAATTAATCATTTGATTAAAAGCCCACATCATCATGCCAGCCATCGAGACGTCAGCAAAAACATTCATAAACATAATGGCCCCCCCAAAACAGAACGGAAGGGGTACACCTAACAGTAGCAAAACCACAAGGATTAGAATAACCGCCACCAGGATAACAGGCAAATTCATTGCATCTCTCTCCCTTCGTTTGCACTAGAATGTCTCGATAAGGCAATATAATCTTTTAACTCTACAGCAGTATATAATGCCATTAAAAGCAAACATACAAATATAGCGCTTTCTCCATAAAACAAGGGAATGTACAACAGGTTGCTAGTTTTCCAAACTTTATAGGAATATAAGAAATAGTCATATGCAAGATAAGTTAACCAAACGCAAACTACCAGCGAAATTAATGTCTTTAATATATTCATATAACTAAGGATCTTTTCGTTTTTTATATATACCTTTAAAACCCCGCAATCAATGTGCGATCGTTCCATGGAAGCTTGGGCACCTCCAAGGAAATATAACCAAATTGTCGGAAATGAAACTAATTCTTCTATTCCCATTAATGGTGCATGAAAAACATATCGCAATATTACTTGTATAACTACCAACGTTGTAACGCTCAACATTAGACCCGTAGATATTAATATTTGCAATTTATTCATAAACGACCACAACGACAGAGATTGCTTATCCTTCTTCAATATATTGACACTCCTTTCTAATGCTTTTATATAAGTTACTTACGTATATGCTGTATTTCATGCATCAATGATGCTGTATCATATTCCTCCATTGATTTTTCAATATATTCGCAGTAGGAGTAGAAGCAAGGCCACCCATCATGCTGCCCCTCAATTCAAAAGGCAATAGCTTCTGTACATTAACTAGAGCAGTGATAACTTCATCGGGAGGTATAGCACTCTCAATGCCAGCCAAAGCCATATCAGCGCCTGCAAACGCTGTTGCAACTCCTATTGCATTTCGTTTTATGCAAGGTATTTCTACAGGCCCTCCCACTGGATCACAAACAAGCCCAAGAATGTTTTTCATTACCAAAGCAAAGGCGTGCACCACCTGCTTAGCCGTTCCCCCAGCAAGTTGAACAAGAGATGCTGCAGTCATAGCGGAAGCAACGCCGATCTCAGATTGACACCCGCCCATTGCTCCCGAAACAGGGGCTCTCATGGCAACTAAAGTGCCTATCATGGCGCCTACCAATAAAGAACCTTCTATTTCCGTTTCTTGTACATCAAATTTTTCACATGCAGCAACAAGTGCACCCGCCATAACACCACAGGAACCGGCCGTAGGCGCAGCAACTACACAGCCCAACGATCCATTAGTCACCATAGCGGCTAAGGCATTCGCAATTGCATTCCCGATAACATCACCACTTAATGATCGTCCTTTTTTGACCAAGTTTAACATTCTGATAGGATCATCACTTGGAATAAAAGAGGCTATCAACTTTCTATTACCGCTTAATCCATCTTTTACTGATTGATTCATTGTTTCCCAGATGTGTCGAATTTTTTGGGAAATTTCGTCTTTTTTTATTCCACTTCTTTTCATTTCATAATGCATCACAGCTTCAGGCAAAGAAATACCTTTTGAGAAGGAGTATTGCAAAAATCCATCTAATGTAGAAAAAAGTGGTTCATGATCAACCAACTTATAACTTAATATATTCCTCAAAGGAAATACTTTTTCGATACCTGTCGATTGTTTTAGTCTTTCTATGGAAGTTAATGACAAAGGTTCTTTCGTTAAGCATTTAACAAGTCTTTTGTTAGCATTGGTGTCGCTATTGCAATACTGAATTTCTAACAAGTTATCTCCCAACAAGGAATTAATAACATCGTGGTTTAAATAATCGGTGGCAACGAACATTACGCCATCTTCATCGCCCTTTAACGATACAGAAAATTCATCAACTTTGGAAACTAGAATCTCTCCCCCGCCTATTGAGCTTGCCTCGATATGCAAATTATCCTGGTCTCGTGAGAGGAACATTTCTACAGTGTTTGGATCCTTATCCGAATCCACATTTAATTGATACTTGATGTTAATGCATTGATTGCGCGCTATATCAAGAGCATTTACAATCCCGGGTGAGTCTTCATCCATTCCCAATAAACCTGCAACAATTGCCGAGTCACTAAAATGGCCTTTATAGGTCAGTGCCAGAGCACCGTAAAAGGACAATTCAATACGTTCAGGAGTGTCTCCAAGCAAAATACGTGAAATTTTACCAATTCGCACCATCCCGGCCGTATGAGAACTTGAAGGACCTGTCATTACCGGTCCTAGAGCATCAAAGACGCTCACTAACCGCTGATGTTCACTCATTGCTTCCTCCCCCCTTCGATTAATATTCTGTACAAAAGTTCCCGAATATTACTTTGACCAACTATATATTTTGATTCCACGTAACATATTATAAATAATTCAAACAAATGTTATTATATGACATATACTCGAGGAAAATGAACTTTAAGCAGTTATAACAGCCCTTTAACAATCACATGAATAAGTAACTGTGACTTGAATTGCCCTACAGCAGAACATGTTTTTTATACAACTATTGGTTTATTTTGTCAAGACGCGAATTTGTTTCCTTAGTCTTTATCGTGAAAAGTTTGATGAAAATATAATGGTGGCAAGAACCGACCAATCTTTTAACGAAGACACTGGTCTTAACGTTATGGAAAGGCATATATCATGAAGAGGCTGGTTTTCTGCAAGACAATTATTCGAGAAGGAATGTATCTCTTAGCGAAAGGTTGGCCAATCGATCAAAAGAGGTGAATCTTGAGCTCCTATCATTTTTAATAAATACTTACGTTTTTTGATGGAGGTGAGGAAAGTTTGAAAAGAAGAATTCGTGGGCCTTGTTAATGAGATGAACCCCGTAACGCTTAGAATGCGAACAAGCTCCACCAGTTGCCTAAATATCAGTTCCACTGTCAATATGATTCCTCTTTTTATTAATATCAGCTTATTTGTCAATAGCCAATGAGCTCTCTATTTTAGACATGCTTTTTGTCTGACGACAGTATGCTCTTATTTGCTTGCCTGTGGGTGGCTTGGCATCATGAAGATCAAGGGTATGGTTGCGATAAAGGCCACACCTATGCCGATAAATGCCAGTGCATAGCCACGTACAGGATCGCCGACAATCTCTACTACGAGCGTTGCCAAGGTGACGCTTACGGCTCCTCCAATTTGGCGAAACATGCCTCTGACGCCCGTGATGGTGGCGGCCTTTTGCGGAAGTAGCTCGATGCAGGCATTGTTTGAAGTTGGTGAGATGACGCCAACCGCCAAACCTGCAATGAGCATTATTACATATAAGAGGAAAACATTTGCCGGCGCCTTGCTCAAGAAAAACAAGCTTGCCGCGGTAACACCGCTTCCTATGATCAAGGGCCAGCGATACCCCCACTGCATGATGTAAATGCTGGTTATAAAGGAGGCGCATATCACTCCTATAGACCTTGGCAAAAGAAGCAGCCCGCAATCCGAGGCACTCATTTGATACGCCGCGGTGGCAAATGCAGGTATCAAGGAAAACACACCCGTCACTGCCCCTCCGTAGATAAGGTTATAAACATTAGACGCAACAAAGGGTTTTCTTTTCAGTATTTCCAGGTCTAATATGGGATCTATCGCCCTTTCTTCATGTCTAAGGAGAAGCGCCGCAAAAATTGCCGAGCCCACAAAAAGCACCCATGCCCAGCGGGCCATCGATTCGTAACTCAAAAGGGTAAGACCAAGCATCAAAAGAGCGACAACACCGCCGACCAGGCCTGCTCCGAAAAAATCTATACTGCCGCTTTTTCTTTCGCCAGATTTGAGGAGAAAAAAGGAAAGCACCAAAGCAGCCAACCCTAAGGGTATGTTGATCATAAACACGGATCTCCAGCCGTAGGAGTCAACAAGCCATCCTCCCAGGTTTGGTCCGACGATATGGCCTATGGGGAGGATGCCGCTAAAAAGGCCTATCATCTTTTGTTTGGATTCAGGGAATGTTTCAGATATTATGCCGACGGCAGAGGGCATAAACCCTCCCCCGCCAAGGGCCTGTATGAAGCGAAAAAATACCAAAAGGCCGATGCTATCGACAAAAAGGCACGCCGCAGAGGCAAACACAAAAAGGGTGAGACATGCTATGAAGGTAAATTTCCTGCTTAAAACATCGCTTACCTTGCCGACTATGGGCATTGTCACTGTATAACCAAGCTGGTAAACACTTATGGTCCATCCTGCTACGGTTAAAGGGACCCCAAAGTATGATGTGATGAAGGGAAAGGCCACCGAAATCGAGGTGGCACCTATCCCGGAAAGCATCAAAGCTATACTCGTGGTTAGGAAAATAAGGATTCTCAACTTGCATCGGCACCTCCGTTCACAAAAAGCGAACCGCCTTCCCTGGCTCAAAGGCCACTTCAGGCGGTTAATTCGCCAGTAAACATTGTATCATACATGTTCAAAAAAATCCCAAAGGCAGTCTTTTAACGTTTAGCGGTATAAACTCGGACTTTAACCTCTTAGGCAGAGACCTTGTGACTTTGCCAAAACTCCACGGCAAAAGCAGCAAAAACTCCGACGAAAAGCCCCAGCACGCCGGCAACTGCCACTATGAGTTTCCTGTTTGGTGAAATCCGTTGGGGATTTGCGGCCGGCTCCTTGACAATCTTAATGCTTGAAACCTCGATCTCTTGTGATTTGAAATCATCTTGCTGCGCTTCCAATTCGCTGCTTTGGACATAAAGGCTTTCCGTTTTTACTCCAAGGTTTGCGAGTTTGATTTCTACGTCAATTGCCTGAAAATCGAGGTTTGTTAATTTTGATTTAAGAGTTTCAATCTCTTGTTTGAGTTCTTGGCATTGAATATCGTTATTTTCCATCATAAGGGTCAATATCAACTTGTCAACCGACGTTAAATCCTGTTGAACAGCCTTTCGATCATCTAATATTTGCTCGTTATTTCTTCTATTTACCTCAATATGTTCTTGTAATTTGGCATTTTGTTGCTCAAGAACCTGCATTTTATGCATAATAAGTCCAATTTGATCGGCAATACATCGCTTCTCATTTACAATACGTTTCTTTTCATAATTTAAAAATGTCGCACTTGCTTCTACCTTGGGAAGATAAAAAACGTTTATTTTGTCTATAAGAGCGCTTAGATACTCTCTAGCCATCTCGGGGTTGGAGGAATCAATAGTAAGCGATATATACTTAGTTCCTTGTTGAACACTAGTTTTAATATCAATTCTATTCTTCGGATCTTCGTAATCCCAACCCAGCTGCGCTAAGATCGCGTGATGAAAGGGATTTTGTGCAATTAGCCTTTCAATGTTTTGAGGTGTATCTGTATCCTTCTCGCGCCAAATTAAGGTATCACGCGCCGGTTCAGGTTCATAAATTTTTCCAGGCTCAATCACAGCTGAAACCCTATAAACGGGTTTCATCATATATGAAGCCGCAATTGCCACGATGACGGCGATTAAAAATACGCCGATTATCAGCTTTTTTCTTTTCAACAAAACCTGGATGAGCTCGTAAAGGTCTATTTCGTCTTCCGTGTAATAAGGCTCGCGGTGTTCGTTCATTTCTTTTTCCATGCACCTTCACCCCGCTGTCTAACATAACGTGAACGCATAAAGTTTACAGAAACTCCTTTAAAAAGTCTACTTCGGTTTGCAAGGAAGATCGCGACTTTTTGCTGTAAAAATGCTTTGCATGTTCTACCAGCAAAGCATGAAACTCCTGATACAACACGACGTCTTTCGGCAAATTTAACTCAAACAAATTTTTTAGCTCCATGTAGCCCGCACTTTCATCTGCCAAGTTCAGGGCGAAGACAATTCGTTTAGTGTAAGCATCGATGACAAATTGAGGTTGCCTGTAAGCATAAAGCAGTACCGAATCGGCCGTCTCGTTGCCAACGCCTTTGATTGACAACAGTTCATTGCGCATCGGCGTATTTTTACTTAGCCTCATAAAAAACTTCGTTACTTCCTTTAGGTAAATCGCTTTTTGGTTGTAAAATCCTGCAGGTTTTATGGCTCTTTTAAGCTCGCTATCGCTTAAAGAAAGCAATGCATGGGGATCAAGGGCGCCAAGTTGCCTTAAATTTTGAATAGCCCGCTCGACGGACGACCAAGAGGTGTTTTGAGTCAGTATCGCCCCAACTATGATCTCATATGCTTCAAGTTCCGTCCTTGGATGCTCATAATCTCCAGGATGATAGCCGCCGTCTTTTCCTTCTTCCACGAGACTCGTCAGCGGCCACCAGCCTTGCTGGCCGTAATGTTTTAAGAGCGCTTCATATATGGTCAACAGCTTTTTATTCATCTTGCCATTCATCCCTAACTATTTTAAACCATCTCATTGATCTTTGCTGTCGCATTCCCTCCACGGGCTTGCGGGAAATATCAAGTGTTGTCGTTCCTTTAGCCTATTTTAACCGAGGGCGATCTGGAAAAAACGTCAAAATTTTTCTTGATACGTGGACAGAATAAATAAACGTAGTTAAAATACGATAAACTTGTTATGATCTATTAAGCACTTGCACAAAAGGAGGCACAGACGCATGAATTTTCAGGGCAACACCTTGGCGATAATTTGCGGAGGGGGACCTGCTCCGGGCATCAACAACGTCATAGCCTCGGTGACGATAGAGGCAAGAAACAACGGTTGGGACGTATTGGGCATTTACGACGGCTTTTCCCACCTCGCCACCGCCAACAAAAAAGTCATCCCTCTCACCATCGACATGGTAAGCCGCATCCATAAAGAGGGAGGGAGCATAATCAGGACGTCCCGTTTTAACCCCACAAAAAGCGAGACCACCCTTCGAACAGTCGTAGAAAACCTCGTCGACTTGGGAGTTACTCATATAGTCACCATAGGAGGGGACGATACCGCCTACGCCGCACATAAAGTATCCGAGTTTGCAAGAGATAAGCTGGGGCTCAACATTCGCTTTGTCCACGTACCGAAGACCATAGATAATGACTTGCCCTTGCCGGAGGGCCTTCCGACTTTCGGCTATGAAACGGCCAGGGCCTTGGGCGCCGAACTCGTCATGAACCTCATGGAAGACGCAAAGACGATGGGCCGTTGGTTTTTGGTCGTCACAATGGGGCGAGTCAGCGGGCATCTGGCCTTAGGAATCGGCAAAAGCGCAAGCGCCACACTTACCATCATTCCGGAGGAATTCGAGAGCGAGACCATAAGCCTGAAACACGTCATAGACATCATGAGCGGCGCGATCATAAAAAGATTAGCCTTAGAAAGAGACCACGGCGTGATAGTGGCCGCAGAGGGGTTAATTTCAAAGATGTTATCCCAGGAATTGTCAGCCATAGATTCCATAGAAAAAGACGAATATGGCCATGTTCGCTACGCCGAGATTAACTTCTCCGATGTATTAAAAAGACAGCTCAACGGCGAACTCAAGAAGATGGGCATTCCCATATCCGTTCAGAACAAGGAAATCGGATACGAGGTCAGGTGTGCTCCCCCGAACCCCTTCGACGTGGAATACACGCGCAACTTAGGCTACGGGGCCTTTAAGTTTTTGGCAGACGGCGGCACCAACGCAATAATAACGATACAAAATAACCAATTAACCCCTATCATGTTCGAGGACATCGTAGACCCCACGACGGGTAAGATGAAGATAAGAACCGTTGACGTAAACTCCCTGCAGTACCGCATAGCCAGAGAATACATGATCAGGCTTACACGGGATGACTTTGAGTCGAAATTCTTCGTCAACAAGATGGCCCGCATCGCCAACATGACGCCCCATGACTTCGTCGAAAAATACGGCTATTTGGTTGGACTGGAATCGGAGTGACGGCAAGAAGCTTCATAAAACCGCTGCCAACTTGCTGTTTAATTGCCTTCAAGCCACTTTCTTGAAGCTTCTTTAAAGTTGGCGTCAAAGACCATTGAGAAGTTATCCTTTACTTTTTCCATCACTTCGTCAAAATTTACGTCTTTAACGAAATCGTCAAGGGAGGCAACGGAAAACTCGGTTATTCCGCAGGGATTTATGAGGTTGAAATGGTCCTTGTTTACTTTTACGTTAAAGGCAAAACCGTGCATCGTTATCCATTTGGCCACAGCTATGCCGATGGCGGCGATCTTTTTATCGCCGACCCAAACCCCCCTGTATTTCGGCTTTCTCCCCGCCTTTATGCCATA
>Ga0209537_1002347_pt1 | contig 19151 bp, 12 predicted proteins | sample BioPla4DNA1_FD_187698 | JGI IMG/M metagenome (GOLD analysis project Ga0209537, IMG submission 187698) | Biogas fermentation microbial communities from Germany - Plant 4 DNA1 (SPAdes) (version 2) | ecosystem: Engineered > Bioreactor > Anaerobic > Digestate | place: Bielefeld, North... | reverse complement strand
GAGCGGGGTGAGGAATTTCCCTTCAAGGTTCGTTTCTTCTTCCGGTCGGCGCGTTTTGTTCGTGAAACAAATTTTCACCCTTCTCAAGGGATTATCGAAGAACCTGATGGAACGGTCATCTTTACAGCAAAGGCCTGTAGCCATAGATCGGTACTTCGTTGGATTTTGTCTTTTGGGGATGAAGCGGAAGTCTTGGAACCCCCGGAACTCCGGGCAATGGTTGCAAAGACAATGGCTGCAGGCTTGAAAAGGTATTCAGAGATCAACAAAAGGGCGGGTGAGAACAAGAATGATAAAACATAGCGAACTACTGTTCCGTGACATGGGTTGTCATCATGATGTGGTAAAATGTATCTGAGAATTCCCGCCATAAACTCAATATCAATCATGGAAGCCTTGCCAACCATTTTTACTTACCTAAGGAAATAAATCAAGACACTTCTACCCAGTTTCCCCTTCCTAGACATTTTTAACCCACAAGACTGTCTACAAGGAGTAGCTATTTTAAGCAGCTAGTTTGATAATTTCCTCTCATTCATTTGGATTTTTGGAGGAAGTGATCTGAGATGGTTTTCACCATGATCAGTGTTTTATTGCTTATTCTGTTATTCATTGGGTGTTTGTTTGCCCAATACAAGAAGAGGCGGGAAACTTGGAATATCGTTGTTTCAGAAATCAGAGAAGGGCCGACACTTCCAGGAGCAAGTTTGGCGGAAGAGACAACCGAACCAAGCCAAGAGGAAACAGCACAGGAAGAAGCTCAAGAAGAAGCTGGCAAAGAAAAGGTTTTATTGCCTGATGAGCACGAAAAATCAACACCGGTAATTCCAGAGTCATTTGGAGATGCAAGCGTAGATAAGCGAGTAAGGGGAACAATATCACCGTTCAGAAGGGGTGGGCGTTCCCGGGTCCAATTTCCTGAGGAAAGACGGGAGAAAAGAAAGGCAAAGCGCAGATCGGATTTAAAACCATCAATATCATCATTGCGTATGGATATAATTTGTTGGGATGAGCCAGAGTGGGTCATTGGGGCGGAGTTTTACAGCAGAATACGTAATATGCAGGTTTTCCAGGGTGAATCCCGGTTAGATCCTTGTAACTATAATCGAACCAGATTTCGTTTAAAAAATCAAGAAAATATAAAGATTATTCTTGGTGAAGAAGAATGTGTTTTTCCCTTACCTCTGGGCGAAGAAGGGTATTACATCTTCAAAATGAAAAAAGACTGGACATCTCCCGGACGATTGGTAAGCACGCTTAACAAGGGGAATTATATCATTATGACGCCAAATGACTGGATAAGGGATGAAACCTTAAATCCGGCGCCGTTTGGAGAAGAGTATGTTAGCGGATGGGGATTAACTGCTCATTTTTTCCATATCGACCAAGATAGCAAGGTACGTTTTATAACCGCGGAAGGCAAAAAAATAGAGATAGATATAAAGAGTAAGGATTATCTTGAATTGGAAGGCGAACATTTAATTGACGAAAGCAAGATGGGCCCGCTGTTCATTAGGAACATACCGATTCTTAAGGTGAATTCCATCGATTACTGGGATTCTGTAAGTACTATAGTCATAGGCCGGGAAGGGAGAGGTACAAACCGGTGGAGAATGGAGTTTGCACCTGCACGGACTAGTGAACAGGAACTGCCGGAGGCCTTAGAAGAACGAGGTGGCGGCTGGTATTATATACGGGTGTATGATCAGAATAAAAAACTCAAGGAAAGTCTTGATTTTCGGTATAGTAAAGGGCTGCACAAGGTTGTCATTCCCTCTTTTCACTTCCCTTCAGAAGATGGATACCAGCCTGTTGAGATTGAATTCCACTGTGCTACTGATTGTGATGTTTTGTTGCAAAACCATAGTAACCTTATAAAGGATAAACGATCAGAAGCAATTATATACCAGATACCACCATTGCCCATATATGATCAGACCGACTGGGTTATTGTAGACCGGAGAGCAAAGACTCCCCTTCGCATTACTCTTGATCGGATTTGGTGGATGGCGGGCTTAAAAACTGAAGATCAGGATGAGTCTGTAAATGATTCTAACTGGCAGGCGCAACCGTTGGTTTTTGCCCCAGAGGATTTTTATGCAACCTCGAATAAAGTGCTTTGGGTAAAAATCACCAAGCCTCTTGCATCACGAAGAGTTGAATTGGGTTTTTCAGATACTCCATACCGGAGTTATCCCATGCCGCAGGATAATGTTATAAAAGTCCCGCTTAGTGATTTTACAGATAGCATGGATTGGGTTAATTTTTCCGGGAGTGTCGATTTTAAGTTATGGGTTAAGGAAAAAGGTGACCAGGGAATAAAATTAGCCAAAGTATGTTATGAGTTCTACTGTCAATATTGCGGTGAGAATTTCTCTGACAGTGAAGATTTGTTTTCCCACATTTCACAGAAACATCTAAATGAATGCTTTTCACTTTTGCAATATGAGGAGATGCAGAAATATTTGCCTGAATTACCTAAATTCATTTACCGTTGTAACTATTGTGGATATTATGCCGAATCCAGCAATTTAGATAGTCCAACCAGCAAGATCACAGATCATGTTGAAAAGTGCATGAAAAAATATGTTGATGAATTTTCAGCTGACTTAAAATTCAGGATTATTACGGACCTTAATGAAATAAGAGAAAATGTAATCCGGAATTTGCCAGAAATGTATAAATGCCGGCTATGCCCTTTCCTCAATGAAGAAGTAGTTCGCGAGGGTAAAATTGGAGGAAAAACTGCACGCCTCAGACATTTGCAGAAACATAAAAACGAAATAGTTCAATCATGCCGGAAGAGGTGGTGATGAAATATGCCTATGATAAATCCTATTGAATTGGCCCGGGAGGTCGAGAATTCTTATTTGAGGTACCTCGAGACCAGTTTCTATTTTCGTGATCTGGGGCTGTATCGGTCATTCAAAGAAGCTTTAGCCTCGGGCCGCCTGGTTAAAGGCCCATATCTTGAAGGTACCCCTCTTTACAAACAGGGAAAAACCTTTAGAGAAGTCTCTATGGAAATTCTTGGGTTTCTTCCGGACGAAGGCTTTTTAAAGGCGCTTGAAGGGGGAAGGCCTCTATATCAACACCAAGAAGCGGCCATCAGAAAAACGACTGCCGGAATGAATGTGGTGGTGACTACAGGAACAGGGAGCGGAAAGACCGAGTCGTTCCTTTATCCAATCCTTCTCCATCTCTACAAAGAATACAGGGAAGGGACCCTTGGCCCCGGGGTAAGGGCGCTTATTCTATATCCGATGAATGCCCTGGCCAACGATCAGAGGGAAAGATTGGGAGATATTAGTGCCAAACTACAGGAGTACAATTCAGACTTTAATTTTACCTTTGGTCAGTATATTGGAGAAACCCCGGAAAATGAAAGAGACACCGAGAGGAATGCCGAAGAGCATCTCCGGAATCGTTTCCCCGGAGAATTGGTTCTCCGTTCGGAAATGAGAGAGACACCGCCCCATATATTATTGACCAACTATTCGATGTTAGAGTATTTGCTGATAAGACCTTTTGACAGCCCGCTTTTTGATAATGGCATGGCAAAATGGTGGACTTTTATTGTCTTGGACGAAGCGCACCAGTACCGTGGAGCCAAAGGGATTGAAATGGGCATGTTGCTCCGGCGGCTAAAACAGAGATTGCGTGAAGGCGGCAGAACTGAACCGTTTATCTCCATCGCTACCAGCGCAACGTTGACAAATGCTGAAGAGGAGAAAGGTATAGTAGCGCTTTTTGCTTCAGAATTATTTGGCGAACCTTTTGGGGAGGAAAGTGTTGTTTTTGGGATAACGGAAGAGGTGTTACCCGGTGGGAATTATGAATTGCAGGTAGAAGATTATGAGAAATTGCTTTCCGCCATTAACTCCGGATCTCAAGATCTGCTCAGTGGTTACAGTGCATTCTACGATGAAGCAATGGGCGGAGATATTAAAAAGGTCGCAGGCAATATTTTAAAAAATGACTTAAGAGCGACCCAGTTAAGGCAGATAGCAACAGAACATGTTATGGACTTTGTAGAGATTGGCAAGAGAATATTTCCCGATTTGGATGAGGATTCTCGTATTAACGCTCTATCATTGTTAGTTGAATTGTTAATGAAAGCCAGGGATCCGGTTACCGGAAGACCTTTGTTATCAGCCCGTTATCACTTTTTCATTCGTTCCTTGGAAGGAGCGTATCTTTCTTTATATCCTGTAAATAAGGTCTCTCTTGATCGTTTCGGAAACCCCGATGAGGGTAAGCTTTTTGAGGTTGCTCTTTGCCGGGAATGCGGTCAACATTATTTAGTTGGGCAAATCAGAGAAAATCGATTGGAAGAAGCAATACGCGACCCTGGTGGACTTGAGTATGGTGTCACTTTTTTCCGTCCGTTAAGCGTTGAAGAGATTAAAGACCTAAAACTTTTTGGTGTAGGAAAAGATGACAGCGAAGATATTGGTGATGTAGATGAGGACTCTCGCGCCCCAAAAAATATATATCAACTATGCGTAATATGCGGTTATCTGGAATTAATAGAACCCGGGAAGGTTGAAATATCAAGACCGGCAATGCCCTGTGGTCACCAAGACTATATTTACCTTGAAGAGCAAAAGAATTTGGAAGATAAAGATAAAGATAGACCCGACCAGATTCCCCAATGCAGTTTTTGTCAGTATCGGGGTCCGAACCCTGTCCGAGAAATAACACACGGGACTGATGGGCCGCATGTGGTTATTTCCACAGAGTTATATAAGCGTATTTATGACCGGTTGCCACCGGAATATCGGAAAATATTGGCATTTACTGATAGCCGTCAGGAGGCTGCTTTTTTCGCCTGGTATCTTGATAACTCCTACCAAGAAATTCTCAGCCGGAACTTAATGTATAAGACTATTAGCAAGTTAAGTGTTCACAGTACCCAGGGAGTAAGCCTCAGGGAAATTGCCGACGGGATAGAAGTGCTGTATAGCAAGAAATCATTATTTCCTCCGTGGATGGGTCAGTTGGAGCGCAAGAAAAAACTCTGGTTATATCTTTATCGTGAGTTTCTCACCGACGAAAAACGGATCTCTCTTGAAGGTGTTGGCCTTATCAAGTGGTTCTTAATATGGCCTGATAGTTTTTCGGTTCCTGATGCCCTACATAAATTCCCTTGGGATCTTAATAAAGAGGAAGCAGAAAATCTACTTTTTATTCTTCTGGATTTTATGCGTACCGACAAGGCAGTTGAGCTTAGGGCAGGGGCAGGAGTTAGTCTTTCTTGGCGTGATCTTAATCTTCAGGCGAATCAGAAAAGTGTGGTTTACTCGGAGGCAGGGTATCTCAGAAGAGAAACGCGGCAAAACTTGCGTCTTTGGAACGGTCTCCAAGGGAGACGGGCGCAATATTTAATTAAACTTTTGAGATCGAAAGGGTTCGGCATAGAAAAAGCAAAAGAAGAAGCAAAAAGGATTCTTGCGGTCATCTGGGACGCGATTCGCGGTATTGAGTCTGAAGATCCGTATACGATTTGTTGCTTCATAGGCGATGGGTGCAGATTAAACCCCGACTGGTGGCGGGCTTCAGCGCTGGGACCCGATGATACCGTTTATGTCTGTGATACTTGTGGCCGGATACAGGCGGTATCGGTTTGGGGGCTATGTGCAAGACACCGGTGCCCGGGAAAAGTCTCTTCGGTTAAGGTCAAGGATTTGGACCCCGACCATTATAACCGGCTGTACCGCAGTGATTTACCAGGGTTTATGCGTGTGGAAGAACATACTGCGCAAATTAATTATAAAAAAGGACGTGAGTTTCAAAGAGATTTTAAATCCGGTAAGATTCATGTCCTGAGTTGTTCGACCACTTTTGAGTTGGGTGTAGATTTAGGGGATTTGAATATTGTTTTCTTAAGGAATGTGCCGCCGGAATCCTTTAATTATACGCAGAGGGTCGGACGTGCCGGCAGAAGAACCGGCATCCCGGGCTTTGCTCTCACTTATTGCCGGAAAAGCCCTCATGATTTTTATCATTTTAGTGAACCCCAGCGGATGCTCCAAGGAAAAATCAGGGCGCCGGTTTTACGTATAAGTAATGAAAAGATTATAACCAGGCATATGGCAGCCACAATGTTCTCATACTATTTCCGGAGTAAGCGGGAGAGATTTGGCAGTTTGAAGGATTTTATTGATGATTTTACCAATCCATCTGCGGTTGCTGATTTCAAAAATTATTTATTGGAAAAGCGAGAACAGCATGAAAAAATCTTAAAAAAGATTATTCCCAAGGAAATGTGGGCAAGGATGGGGCTTGAAGATGAAACCTGGATTGAAAAGATTGCAGGGGAAGAGAGCCGTTTGCGATTGGCAGAGCTGGAAGCGGCCGCTGATTTTCAAAGTGTTGTCCGAATCAAACAAAAAGCTATGAAAGGAGAAGATTTTAAAAAAGCGCAGTGGGCGAAGGATAGACAAGACACCATTAGTGATGAAAGAATCCTTGCTTTTCTTTCGCGAAAGGCAATTATACCTAAGTACGGTTTCCCTGTTGACGTTGTTGAACTTGACACCCACGATATTCAGAAGACTGCCGAATCCCATCAGGTAACTTTAGTAAGGGATTTATCACTGGCTGTTTCGGAATTTGCCCCAACCAGCCGGTTAGTGGCCAATAAGAAAGAATGGGTATCCTACGCTATAAAACGGGTGCCGGAAAGAGAATGGGAACGGTGGTATTATTGCCTCGAACATAATAGATTCATTAAAGAAGAACGTGAAGAAGGCAGACTGGGAAAATGCTGTGACAGAAAGAGGAAATTTATTATTCCCCGTTTTGGTTTTGTGACTAATCAGGAAAACGCCCAGGAACCAAAAGGTCGGCCCAGCAGACTCTTTTCGTCAAGACCTTACTTTGTTGGTTTAAAAGGCACGGAACCGGAGGAACTCGATTTTGGCGCCGTAGTGGTTGCCAAGGCGGCAATGGGGCAGATGGTAGTGATCTGTGAAGGGCGCAGAGGCAGAGGTTTTTATATCTGTACTTCTTGTGGCGCAGGTTTTTGTTCCCGTCAGCAAACCCATGATGATCCATTTGGGGAGAAGTGCCACGGTAAACTTGAACTATTCTCGTTGGGGCATGAATTTGTCACGGATGTTTTGGGCCTTCGGTTTACACTCCCCACCGCCATACTGGCAGCAGAACCAATAGATCAATTTTGGTTTTACTATTCGTTGGGTACCGCCTTAGTTGAAGGGACATCAGAAATATTGGAGATCCCTTCAACTGATTTGAATGTTACTGTGAAGGATGATACCATGCATGATGCTTATCAAATAATTCTTTATGACGCCGTTCCGGGAGGCGCGGGATTGGTGGCCAGGCTTGAAGAAAAACATGTATTACTGGAGGCAATAAAAGCCGGCTATAACCGGGTTGTTGGCAAATGCGGCTGCGGAGAAGATACTAGTTGCTATGGATGCTTACGCAGTTACCGGAATCAATTTGCCCATCAAAAAATGCAGCGTGGACCAGTTAAAGAGTATTTGGCTGCTGTATTGGCAGTGATGGAAGAAGAGTAATGAAATTGTTGTCGATCCCCGGTAATATGAAAACCTCGTTTTTGTTTATTTATGAAGATTTGAAACAGTTGCCCTGGCAAGGACCCATCGTAGGCAAATTATTGTTTTGGAAAAGGCATTCCCTACGTCCACGAGGCTTGGGCTTTTTTTGTCTCAACTATGATTTGGTAAAGGTAATGGCGGCTGAACTGAAAAGATATTCAGAATACCAAAACTAGATGGCCAGAGAATGACAGGCAAAAATTTGGGCGTAAAACTTTCATGAAAGAACTTCTGTTCGGTGACATAAGATGTCATCACAATATGGTAAAATTTATGTGAAAAGCGTTGCAATTTTTTACGAAAGGGCTGTCAACAAATGAGCCAAAATCATGACGGTTATATTCGTAAAGATTACTTAAACGCTTGTCCTGATTTCATTGCCCATCGTCGAGAAAAGGACGGTGAAATACAAAGCCTATGGGACCATCTATTGGAAACTTCACATTTATCTACTGCATTTGCCGGGAAAATCGGTCTGCAAAGGCACGGTGAATTATTGGGCCTCTTGCATGATCTGGGAAAAGCAAGCGCCGAATTTGACCGGTATATCCGGTCGGCTACCGGGCTGATTGATCCGGATGAAGATGATTACGTGGATGCGGAAGAACAAAAAGGGGAAATTGACCATTCAAGCGCCGGTGCACAGATTATATATAACGCGCTTTCAAAGAAAGATAAGGGAAATTTGGCTGCAGAAATTTTATCCTTGGTAATCGCCTCACATCATTCAGGGTTGATAGATTGTTTGACTCCGGACGGGTTCGATAATCTCTCCCGGAGAATGAGCAAATCTGATGAGAAAACAAAAACCACAGAATCCTATGGGAATTTAGTTGAACCCCTGAAACGAAAAGCAGAAGAAATTCTGGCTGATGACCGCATCATTGGACAATTAAACCAAACGCTCAAGTCATTACAAGAAAAGAACGATTCCCAAGAGACTTTTATGTTCAAAACAGGATTACTAGTCAGATATCTTTTTAGTTGCCTCATCGACGCAGACAGGATAAATACGGCGGATTTTGAAATCCCCAAGCAAGCCAAAGAGAGAAATTTGGGCGCTGCTCAAAACTGGGATCTGTTAATTGAAAAGCTAGAACAATATCTAAGTAAATTTACCTGTAGGAATCATGTTGATCTTATCCGCAGCGAGGTCTCCGATGAATGTCTGAGGTATGCTAAAAAACCAAAAGGTCTTTATCAATTAACAGTCCCGACAGGCGGTGGAAAAACCCTTTCCAGCCTACGCTTTGCCTTGAACCATGCCCGGGAACACGGCATGGACAGAATTATCTATGTCCTTCCGTACACTTCAATTATTGACCAAAACGCCGATACGGTCAGGAAAATTCTTGAGGATAAAACGGATGACGAAAACTACGCCACTAATATTGTCTTGGAGCACCACTCAAACTTGACCCCGGAAAAAGAAACCAGCCGCCAAAAGTTGTTGGCAGAAAACTGGGACGCCCCGGTGGTTTTCACCACTATGGTTCAGTTTTTAGAAGCCCTGTTTGGTGCCGGGACGAGAAACGCCCGGAGAATGCATCAGTTGGCCAGGGCGGTGCTTATCTTTGATGAGATACAAACTCTGCCCGTTAAATGTGTCCATCTATTTAATATCGCTGTTCGATTTTTGATACAAAATTGTGGTTCAACAGTGGTTCTTTGTACGGCGACCCAGCCTTTGCTGGACAAGGTGGAACCGATTTTCAGAGCTCTGCAAATCACTTCTGATCAACAAATGGCCCCGGATATAAATAGGTTATTTAGAGAGTTGAAACGGGTTGAAGTTTACGACCGGCGTAAACCCGGTGGTTGGACTGCTGAAGAGGTGGCCGATTTAGCAAAAAAGGAATTGGATGAAACCGGAAGCGTTTTGGTGATTGTCAATACGAAAAAAGCCGCAGTCGATCTATTTCAAAAGTTGAAAAACAATGTCAAAGCGAAGGCCTATCACCTCAGCACTAATATGTGTCCGGCCCACCGTATGGAAGTCTTAGAAAACGTTAAGAAATGTTTGTCAGATAAAAAACCGGTCATTTGTGTAAGTACCCAGCTTATTGAAGCCGGGGTTGACATTGATTTTGGCAGTGTCATTCGTTACCTGGCAGGGCTTGACTCCATCGCCCAAGCTGCCGGCCGTTGTAACCGTAACGGGTTAAGGCCCCGGCCGGGACGGGTTTTTATTATCAATCCAAAAGAAGAAAATTTGGGAAATCTGCAAGATATCAAGATTGGCCGGGATATAGCAGAACGCGTACTTAATGATTTTTTGTCGGCTCCGGAGGAGTTTGACAGGGATATCTTAGGCCCCAAAGCCATGGAACGTTACTATCACTATTATTTTTACGCACGAAAGGAGGAGATGTCCTATAAAGTAGGTGCAAATTCGGGAATTGGCAGAGAGGATGATTTATTTGAGCTTTTTTCTACCAATAGACTATCGGTTGCTGCTTACCAGAGAGTAAATCAATCTCAACCATCAATTTTTCTGCGACAATCCTTCATGTCGGCCTCCAAAGAGTTTCAGGTGATAGATTCGCCCACTCGCGGTATTGTTGTCCCATATAAAGAGGGAGCAGAAATTATCAGCCAGCTTTGTGCGGCCAAAAACTTGGAAAAGCAATATCAATTATTGAAAAAAGCGCAAAGATATTCAGTTAATATATTCTCCCATCTATTCGATGAATTGCTGCAAAAGAAAGCCATTCACGAGGTGCAGGAGGGAACAGGAGTTTTTTATCTGGACAAGCGGTACTACACCGTTGAATATGGCCTAAGTACAGAACCGGCCGGGGAGATGGATATTTTAACCGTTTAGGGAGGTGTATTATGGAAAACAGAGTGGAATTTAAGGTCTACGGCAAGTATGCCCTATTTACCGATCCTCTAACCAAGATTGGGGGAGAAAAATGCTCTTATCAAATCCCAACCTACCAGGCTTTAAAAGGAATTTTGGAGTCGGTTTACTGGAAACCGACAATTGTTTGGTATATCGACAAGGTCAGAATATTGAAACCGATTAGAACCCAAACGCGAAGTGCGAAACCGATTAACTATAGCGGAGGCCATTTCTTGTCGATCTATACCTACCTGGTGGATGTGGAGTATCAGGTCCAAGCACATTTTGAATGGAATTTAAACCGGGAGGATCTTGCCCAAGACCGGAATGAAAACAAGCACTATTTTGTCGCCAAACGTATGATTGAGCGGGGGGGAAGAAGAGATATCTTCCTGGGTGCGCGGGAATGCCAGGGTTATGTGGAACCCTGCAAGTTCGGTGAGGGCGAGGGGTTTTATGACAACTATGGCGAACTGGCTTTTGACTTGATGTTTCACGGCTTTGATTATCCCGACGAAAGCGGGAAAAATGAGCTTTACGCCCGCTTTTGGCGGCCAAAAATGGTTAACGGCGTGGTGGAATTTCCCCGCCCGGAAGATTGTCAATTTCGTAAATTTGTCAGGAAAATGACTGCAAATCGAATTGAAACATCCGGACTGGCGGAAGAAGGATTGCTGAATGAATACTCCGGAAAGGAGGTGGATGGATGAGTTGGATACAGAAACTCTATGAAACATATGAAAACTGTCAATCCATAATCGGCGCCGACGTGGATGAAAAAACAACACCACTAATACCGATCTGCCACACTACCCAACAGGCACATATCGAAATTGTCCTTGATCAAGAAGGTAATTTTCTACGGGCAAAAGTGGTTGCTAAAGAGAATGCCCGGACTATTGTGCCGTGTACAGAGGCTTCAGGCGGTAGATCAGGAATAAGGCCTGAAAGTCACCCGCTTTGCGATAAACTGCAATATGTGGCCGGTGATTTTGCTGACTTTGGAGGGAAAGTAACAAAGGGCTTTGCTGAAGATCCAAAAGAGCCTTTTTTAAAGTACAAGGAAATTCTGAGTGACTGGTGTGCCTCGCCGTTCACTCACCCTAAGATAAAAGCCGTTTTGAAGTACGTTGAAAAAGAACGTGTAATAAAAGACCTTGTTCAGCAGCAAATCCTCCATCTCGGGAATGACGGAAAACTCATAGACAAATGGGATAAAGAAAGCGGAAAGGAGGCACCGGAGATTTTTAAGGTTTTAGGAAACGCAAAACAGGGAGATGCCTTTGTCCGCTGGGCTGTCGAAATCCCGGGTGATCCGCAGGCCGCTGTCTGGACTGACATGGAACTCTTTACAAGTTGGATTAAGTACTATTCATCAACAAAACAGGAGAAGACTTTTTGTTACGTTACCGGCGATGAGCTTCCAGCTGCCGACCAGCACCCAGCCAAATTGAGACATGACGGTGACAAGGCCAAATTAATCTCGGCCAACGATACCAGTGGTTTTACCTTCCGGGGCCGTTTTATCACAGCGGGTCAGGCTTGTGGTGTTGGCTTTACAATAACCCAGAAAGCACATAACGCGCTCCGGTGGCTGATTGGGAAACAAGGATACAGGAGAGGGAGTCAGGCTATAGTGGCCTGGGCAGTTACAGGCGAGGAAATCCCCGCCCCTCTAGAGGATACCTTTTCCATGCTAGGGCTTGATTTGCTGGCAAGCGACTCCGAATCTTCTATTTCAACCGCCCAGGAATTTGCACTTAAGCTCAATAAGAAGATTGCCGGCTATAGCACAAAACTTGGCCCCACAACCGGTATTGTGGTTATGGGTTTGGATTCGGTAAATCCAGGCCGTATGTCTATCACCTTTTACCGGGAATTAACCGGCTCGGAGTTTTTGGAACGGCTCGAGAGATGGCATAACACTTGTTCCTGGATTCATGATTATCGCTTTGTTGAAGTAGATGGTGGAAAGAAAAAAGAAAGGAAGCGAATTAGATTTATTGGCGCACCCGCCCCAAATGATATTGCCGAAGCAGCTTACGGCAACAAGGTCGACGATAATCTTCGAAGAGCAACAGTAGAACGAATTCTTCCCTGTATTATCGACGGGAGAAAATTACCGAAAGACCTGGTTGAATCAGCCGTCCGGCGAGCCTGCAACCGGATGGGAAAAGAAGATTGGGAATGGAACAAAACTCTTAGTATCGCTTGTGCTCTTTATAAAAAATATTATGAAGAGGAGGAATATGAGATGGCTTTAGATGAGAATAGAAAAACCCGGGATTATCTTTATGGACGTTTACTGGCAATCGCTGACAACCTGGAAGAATGGGCTTTAAGAACAGCCGGTGAAAACCGCCAGACAAATGCCGCCCGCTTGATGCAACGTTTTGCAGAGCATCCTTATTCAACATGGCGGACGATTGAATTGGCTTTAGTTCCTTATAAAGCTAGGCTGGGCAATAAAGCTACAAAACACCTGCGGTTAATTACCGAGGTAATGAATATGTTTGATCCGGATGATTTTACCAACGACAGGAAGCTAAGCGGGGAATTTTTACTCGGATATCATTGCCAGCGTGAAGCCCTTTGGCGTAAGGAGGGTGATAGCGAAAAGGCTTAATAATCTTCTTAATAACATAACTACATATTCATATATCAAAACTATAAAAATTTAAAAAAAGAATAAAAGGGGGATTCACATTGGAGACTTTGAAAAACAAAATTGATTTTGCGGTGATTGTGACTGTAAAAAATGCCAATCCAAATGGTGATCCTTTAAGCGGAAACCGGCCCCGTATCACCTATGACGGCTTGGGGGAGATCTCGGATGTATGTATCAAAAGGAAAATAAGGAACCGTTTACTGGATGCAGGGTATCCTGTTTTCGTCCAGTCAGACGATTACAGGGTAGACGATTACAGAAGCCTCCGCGCCCGGGCAGAAGGCGAGCTTAAAGGCATAGACATGAAAGACGAAACAAAATACCGGGAGGAAGCATGTAAAAAATGGATAGATGTCAGGGCTTTCGGCCAAGTTTTTGCCTATAGTAGCGGAAAAGACGAGGAAAAAGGAGTTTCTATTGGTATCCGTGGTCCGGTCTCGATTCATCCGGCTTTCAGCGTTTGCCCCGTAAGCGTCTCCAGTATTCAGATTACCAAAAGCGTCAGCGGAGAAGGTGACGGAACGAAAAGGGCGTCTGACACAATGGGAATGAAGCACCGGGTTGACCATGGGGTATACGTTTTTTACGGTAGTATGAACCCGCAATTGGCCGAAAAAACCGGTTTTACCAACGAAGATGCGGAAGCGATCAAAAAAGCTATAATTAACTTATTTGAAAATGATTCGTCTTCAGCAAGGCCCGAAGGGAGCATGGAAGTTTACAGGGTCTATTGGTGGAAACATAACTGTAAAAACGGGCAGTATTCCTCGGCCAAGGTACATCGTTCATTAAAAGTGTCCTTAAAAGAAGGAGTAACTGAACCGAAAGACATTTCCGATTACAATATTGAATTACAACATTTAGATGGATTGGAGCCGGAAATTATTGAAGGGCGCTAAAAACCATGTCTACCTATTCTGATGATGAATTGCTCATGCTCTCCGGTATTCAACACTTCGCTTTTTGCCGCCGCCAGTGGGCGCTGATCCACATTGAGCAACAATGGCAGGAAAATCTGCTCACTTTTGGGGGTAGAGAATTACATGAGCGTGCGGACGACCCTTTTTTTACTGAAGCACGGGGGCAGATGCTTATTTGCCGTTCTCTCCCCATTGTTTCTTATAGATTAGGACTATATGGGGTAGCTGATGTAGTTGAGTTTTATCATGATGAAAATGGTATTACCATAAAAGGTCGATCGGGAAAATGGCGGCCGCACCCTGTCGAATATAAATTTGGACAACCTAAACCGGATGATTGGGACGAAGTACAACTTTGCGCCCAGGGATTTTGCCTTGAAGAAATGTTTAACATAACAATACCAGGTGGGGACCTGTTTTACGGTCGTATACGGCGGCGGCAACGAGTTGAGTTCAATGAATCGCTTAGAGAACGCGTAATACAATTGGCGCAAGAGATGCACGATTTCTTTCGCCGGGGATATACACCCCCTCCCAATTACACAACATCATGTAAAAGGTGCTCTTTAATAGAAATTTGTTTGCCTCATCTAAGTTCCAAGCGTTCTGTAAGCCATTACTTGACTCGCGCTTTGCGTGACCCTGAATGAGAGGAGAGAGGTGGTTTTTGCGTAAGCTGTTAAATGTCTTGTATGTTACATCACCTGAAGCCTATTTGGCAAAGGAAGGTGAAAACGCCCTAGTCCTGGTGGGTGATGAGGTTAAATTTCGAATTCCCATTCATAATTTGGAGGGCATTGTTTGCTTTGGATACACTGGCGCCAGCCCCGCACTAATGCATCTCTGTGCGGAAAGGGGGGTAGCCCTTTCTTTTCTTTCGGAAAGCGGGATGTTTTTGGCCAGGGTAAGCGGGCGAACATCAGGAAATGTTTTGCTTCGGCGCCGGCAATATCGTTTGGCGGATGACTTGGAAGAATCTTTGCAACTGGCTAAAAGTTTCGTTTTTGGGAAAATTCATAATAGTAAATGTGTATTACAGCGTTTTCTTCGTGATCATGAAGGAAAAGGAGACGGGCAGGCTGTCCTAAATGGGGTTAAATTTCTTTCCTTACAGCAGCAAAAAGTTATTCAATGCCGAAATATGGAAACATTGCGAGGGCTTGAAGGAGAAGGAGCAAGATCCTATTATGGAGTGTTTGACAACCTGATTTTAGAGTCCAAGGATGTTTTTCAGTTTACAGGCAGGAGCCGGAGACCGCCCCTTGACCCGGTGAATGCTGTGTTGTCATTTCTTTATACATTATTAGCCCATGATTGTACAGCAGCTCTGGAAACTGTCGGTCTTGACCCACAGGTTGGTTTTCTCCACCGTGAACGCCCGGGGCGGCCTAGTTTGGCCTTGGACTTAATGGAAGAATTACGTCCGTATCTAGTAGATCGGCTTACTTTGTCACTTATTAATAACCGCCAAATCGATACCAAAAAGTTTGTCACCAAAGAATCGGGTGGTGTAATTATGAAAGACGATTTGCGAAAAGAGATTATTGCTGCATGGCAAAGAAAGAAACAGGAGGAGGTCATGCATCCTTTTTTAGGGGAAAAAATAGCTGTTGGTTTAATTCCTTATGCCCAAGCATTATTGCTGGCGCGGCACTTGCGGGGGGATTTAGACGCTTACCCGCCATTTTTGATGAAATGAGGTTGGTCTTTCATGATGGTTTTAATAACATATGACGTTAATACAGAGACTCAGGCCGGGAAAAAAAGATTGCGCTTAGTAGCCAAACAATGCCAGAATTACGGACAACGCGTGCAGTATTCTGTTTTTGAATGTCTGGTGGATCCAGTCCAATTTGCGCAATTAAGAAAAGAATTGGAGAGAATTATTGATAAAGAAACTGACAGTCTCCGTTATTACTTTCTAGGTAAGAATTGGAAAAGAAGAGTTGAACATGTTGGGGCAAAAGCATCTTACGATCCGGAAGGAGTATTGACAGTTTAGCGCGAGGTGGAAGCAAACATGGTTTTTAGCTTAATTAGTGTAGAAAAAATAAGGTGTTTAGCTTGTGTTTTTATGAACATAAGTTATGTTTCGGATGCAAATTTTCCCGGTTCGCGGAATATGCCTTCTAAACCATTGTGATTCCTTGTTTTGGGTATTCTACGGTCGCCCCCCATACGGGGGCGTGGATTGAAACTAATTTTGGTTCTAAATGTTACAGTATTGTTAACGTCGCCCCCCATACGGGGGCGTGGATTGAAACGCACACGGAGGACGGGCGTTTAAAGCCGAATCGTGTCGCCCCCCATACGGGGGCGTGGATTGAAACTATCTATCGCTATATTGATTCGGCAGGGAACCCGGTCGCCCCCCATACGGGGGCGTGGATTGAAACGTGGCTAATTGCGCTGTTAACAACAGCCCTGCTGAATGTCGCCCCCCATACGGGGGCGTGGATTGAAACAGTACTATCCAGCGAAGCAGATATAAAATTTGAAGTCGCCCCCCATACGGGGGCGTGGATTGAAACTCCGGAAGATGAAAGGGTACTTCCGATTATCTACGTCGCCCCCCATACGGGGGCGTGGATTGAAACCCAATATCACGCGCGGAGGCCTCATCCTGCACCAGGTCGCCCCCCATACGGGGGCGTGGATTGAAACTGAGCTTTACTCGAGTCATGGCGGACCTGGGCGTGTCGCCCCCCATACGGGGGCGTGGATTGAAACTACCCACGGGAATGCCTGCCTTATGCGCCCGGCCGTCGCCCCCCATACGGGGGCGTGGATTGAAACTTTTAGTGAGGTTCTTTTTTCGAGAAAAAATAAAGTCGCCCCCCATACGGGGGCGTGGATTGAAACCGGGCAGGCCGCGCCATCATATGGCGGGTCTTCCGTCGCCCCCCATACGGGGGCGTGGATTGAAACAGCGTAAAGGCCGGCCATTTCCAATATTACCTTGCGTCGCCCCCCATACGGGGGCGTGGATTGAAACGTCAAGCACTTCTACCACGATTCGGAACGGTCCCGTCGCCCCCCATACGGGGGCGTGGATTGAAACGTCGCAATGTGTGACGCGCTCGTTGGGCTTGCTACGTCGCCCCCCATACGGGGGCGTGGATTGAAACACGTCAAGCCTGGGCAGAATGGAGGAGAGAAAAGGTCGCCCCCCATACGGGGGCGTGGATTGAAACTCCAGATGACCGCTTAAGCGATTATGTGGCCGGCGTCGCCCCCCATACGGGGGCGTGGATTGAAACAATAGATTACCTGGTTCCGCAGATTCAGAGTGGACGTCGCCCCCCATACGGGGGCGTGGATTGAAACTACAATGCAGAGTGACGGAGGCGACAGCCTCCGGGTCGCCCCCCATACGGGGGCGTGGATTGAAACAGGTCTCCTGGAGAACGTTAATATCGAAATCTGCGTCGCCCCCCATACGGGGGCGTGGATTGAAACAAGCTATATAAAGAAGCTGCATATACTGTACATGGTCGCCCCCCATACGGGGGCGTGGATTGAAACCGACGCGCCGGCGGAACCAGGCGCGCCCTTTTCCGTCGCCCCCCATACGGGGGCGTGGATTGAAACCGGTCCGGCCCACCAGTGCGGACGGCCAGCCGTGTCGCCCCCCATACGGGGGCGTGGATTGAAACCGCTATTAAGAAGGAGGTTGTATCGATGCCAGTTGTCGCCCCCCATACGGGGGCGTGGATTGAAACCCCTTTAATTGCTGAAGGAGAAAGTGACTAAAGCGTCGCCCCCCATACGGGGGCGTGGATTGAAACGTTGCTTATTACGAAGCGCGCGCAAAAGACCTCGTGTCGCCCCCCATACGGGGGCGTGGATTGAAACCGCACATCCCCCGGCGGATCCAACTCGTCGACCGTCGCCCCCCATACGGGGGCGTGGATTGAAACCTCCCTTCGACTTTTAAACTCTCCCAGCTTTGCCGTCGCCCCCCATACGGGGGCGTGGATTGAAACCGGACCAGGGTCGGACGTAAAAAGTGCCAAATACGTCGCCCCCCATACGGGGGCGTGGATTGAAACGCCTAAATGCGCGAGGGTGGGCCAATAAAAATCGTCGCCCCCCATACGGGGGCGTGGATTGAAACGTCACTATGCCATAGTAGATGAAGAGACAGGAGGTCGCCCCCCATACGGGGGCGTGGATTGAAACAGGATGGTCGTCGGGATGACAGCACCGATGTCGCGTCGCCCCCCATACGGGGGCGTGGATTGAAACGCTTTTATAGATTGTAACAAAAGGTGAATATGCATGTCGCCCCCCATACGGGGGCGTGGATTGAAACAAATATGCCGCGCTAGATGGAACGTGGGTCCTTGAGTCGCCCCCCATACGGGGGCGTGGATTGAAACCGCAAACGGCTTCGGGATCCACTCAAAAATGATGTGTCGCCCCCCATACGGGGGCGTGGATTGAAACTACTAGGACATAAAATAGGGACACACAATAATGTGTCGCCCCCCATACGGGGGCGTGGATTGAAACGAGCAGGGAGCCCAGCGGTTTTTGCGCGAACACCCGTCGCCCCCCATACGGGGGCGTGGATTGAAACCAGATGAGGTTATAAGCTCTGTGCCACAAGGCGGAGTCGCCCCCCATACGGGGGCGTGGATTGAAACGTGCTGACACCGCCCGTGCCCACGCCGCTCCCCGAGTCGCCCCCCATACGGGGGCGTGGATTGAAACTCATCGATCTCCGCATGGATGTCACCGGCGAGCGTGTCGCCCCCCATACGGGGGCGTGGATTGAAACATTGTACAGGACGCCCTGCAATACGAGGGCTGGAGTCGCCCCCCATACGGGGGCGTGGATTGAAACATTGTACAGGACGCCCTGCAATACGAGGGCTGGAGTCGCCCCCCATACGGGGGCGTGGATTGAAACTGCACCGATGTGGAATCGATCACCCGGACTTCGGGCGTCGCCCCCCATACGGGGGCGTGGATTGAAACTCTTGATATTTATTTTGAGTACTGCCCCAGTTGTGTCGCCCCCCATACGGGGGCGTGGATTGAAACTACTTTTTTGGCGGAGAAAAGAGCCTCCGGAGGTGTCGCCCCCCATACGGGGGCGTGGATTGAAACGAGGCGCAGGCGGA
>Ga0209537_1002344_pt1 | contig 19157 bp, 11 predicted proteins | sample BioPla4DNA1_FD_187698 | JGI IMG/M metagenome (GOLD analysis project Ga0209537, IMG submission 187698) | Biogas fermentation microbial communities from Germany - Plant 4 DNA1 (SPAdes) (version 2) | ecosystem: Engineered > Bioreactor > Anaerobic > Digestate | place: Bielefeld, North... | reverse complement strand
TTCATTTCAGATAGTTTATCTCCAGCCAGCACTTCTAAATCCTTCTTTATCAATTCAGCTCTATATAATTCTTTAGTGGCAAAGTGTTTAATACCTTCATGATCTAAATGTTTCTCAATAGTATCTTCTATAGCTTTATACATAGCGTATAAATTAAATAGATATTCAATATAACCTTCTTTACTAGCTTTACCTTCAAGCAACCTCTTAATAAAACCACTTCTTTCAGATGCTAAGTGCAAAGCCTTTGTATTATTTCTTATGTCTACCATAAAGTCCATTAATACTCACCTCATTTTATAATTTTACAAATATTGTACACCTAAATTAACTTTTTTATGCACAATCCTCAGCTATGATAGACAGATGATTTTAATTTATATTTTAATTCTATTAAATATAATATCACCAATTTACTTAAATTGAATGTTATATTTGAATTTTTCACGTTTTTATGATATAATTCCTATATATTCCGTAAATAACTTTAAAATATTAGTGAGGAGGCTGCCCTTGTTTAAGAAAAGCAAACCAAAAGATATTAATGTCCAACATTCCGAATATATTCATAAAGATATACTTATTAAAGCAATTTCTAATATCATTGACAATAACTTCGACTTAGCAAAACTAACTTATGACCACTGCCAATGTAAGGAGATTGTTGACAAGTGGAATGAGATGATATATTTAATATACGAAGAAAGAAAGAAAATAGTTCTCGATGTAAATAGTATAATGGAAACGATAACAAAGATGGATTCAGTAAGGGATATGATTAAAAATGTCAACTCTCAAACAGAAGCCTTACATTCCATGTCCGCTAGTATCGAAGAATTATCCGCCTCAATAGAAAACGTTTCAAGTATATCCCAAAAAGTTTCTGAAAAATCATCAGAAGTAAAACAAATAACTGAAGTTGGTGTAAGAAACATCTCTAATTCTATTGAATTTGTACGAAAGTCCTTTGACGATATCGAAACTATAGACAAGCATATGCAGGAAGTTAAGCAAAAAACCCATACAATAAATAGTATAGTTGATATAGTAAAAGGGATTGCAGATCAAACAAACCTACTGGCATTAAACGCTGCAATTGAAGCAGCTCGTGCAGGAGAGCACGGAAGAGGTTTTGCCGTTGTTGCAGATGAAGTCAGAAAACTTGCAGAACACACTAAAAACTCAGTTATAGATATTCAAACAAATCTTTCTGAACTTCAAAAAGATATAGACTTATCTGTTGAAAAAATAAACATAACATCTCAGCAACTAGGCTCCGGTAAACAACTGGTAGATACTTCATTAGAATCCATCGGCCTAATCGATAATTCAATTGATTCAGTTAATGATACAATTATACAGGTTGCTGCCAACACAGAAGAACAAACTGCAGCCACACAATCCTTTACCGCTAGTATTATTGATTTATCAAATCAGGCAGATTCAATAAATAATAGTTCTTATGATATCGGAAAACTTATTTTTGATTTGAGTAAAAAAATCGAGGCAACTAGATTTGATCTAGTAAAAGATTGCTCCTACTTAAACGATATAGATCTTATAGAAATATACAAAACAGACCATTTAATTTGGAGATGGAAAGTCTATAATATGCTTCTTGGTAATGAGAATTTAGATATTAATGTAGTAGCAGACTATAAGCAGTGCAGACTTGGAAAATGGTATTATGGGCCAGATGCCGATAAATTCAAACATAATAAGGCATTTACAGAATTAGAAAAGCCCCATATAGAATTACATAATGCCGCTAAAGATGCTGTTATGGCTTACGAAAGAAAGGATATAAAAACATCAGAAGAATCCCTTAAGAAAATGGACATGTGTTCAAAGAAAGTATTTGCTCTTTTAGATGAATTAAAGAGGGAATTAATCTAAAACTTTATCAAGAATAATAGTGAAGCAAAAACAAAAATGATGCCAGCAAATTAACGCTTGGCATCATTATTTACATTACTAGATCTTGTATGTTTATTTACTTTCCAAAAGCAATTCTAGTTTATTATAAGCTTCGCTTATTTCCTTTATATTATCTCTTATCATAATAATTTGATTACTTTCGTCTTCTGAATTATTCAGTATCTTATCTATAGACATAGAATTTTCTTTAGAAATAGAATTTATTTCTTCAAGCCTCTTTTGAACATTAACAACACTATCGGTCATCGCTTCTATTTGAACCATCTCATTATTTATGTCCATATCAATATTTTCAAAACTTTCCTTTAAGGCATCGAAATATTGCATAATTTCTTTTACTATATTAATTTCTTCAATAACAGCTTCGTCACCTTCATGAACAGTTAAATAGGCTTCCTTAGTTTTGTTAACCAAAGCTTCTATTATCACATTAATTTCATTAGCTATTTTAGAACTTTGCTCCGCTAGGTTTTTAACTTCATTTGCTACTACAGCAAATCCCCTTCCATGTTCCCCTGCTCTTTGGGATTCTATTGCTGCATTTAAAGCAATTAAATTAGTTTGTTTTGCTATTGCCTTGATCCCTTCTAAAGCCTCATTAACCTTAATCATGTTGTCTTGAAGCTCGAAAACTGTGTCATCAGCGGTCTTTATAGACTTTGTCACAGTATTCATTTGATTACTCATTAAATTAAGCTTCTGAAGACCATCATTTACTTTTTCCTTCATAGCTGCCGATTTATTAGCTATGTTAGTGGATATAATTCTCGTTTCCTTTATACGGTCCAAGGAATTTATCATACTATCATTAACTTCATTTATAGCATTAGCTTCACTTTTTATTGAACTTGCTATATTCTCAACGAAAGCTACCACTTCTTCTCTAGAATTAGTTAAACTCTCTATATTATTATTAGTTAATCTAACTTGCTTTGAAAATACCTGTGCAGCATCTTCTACACTAGCAAAGTTTTCTTGAAGCTTGCCTAAAAGATTTTCTATATAAGTCTCTTTATTTCTAGACTCTTCAACCAATTCAGATCCCCATTTTGCCAAACAGTAAAGAAGGGCAACCATGCCATTAAAAATCAAGAATATCGCATAGAATTGTTGCTTTGGTAAATTGGATATAACCAAAGTAGTATCCTTTATAGCAAGAGCTATCATTAATAAATCCAAAAGAATTGCCTGTATCATTATAAGTTCTTTTTTAAAATATAAAGCAGCCATTGCCAATGATGCAATTATCATATAATGTTTATCTAAATTATATCCCTCTATAAAGAATAAAGCCCCTATTACTGCTGCCGGTACAAAAGCAAACAAAAAGCCTTTTATGTATTCATTTATCTTTAGAAAATAATTTACTACAGCAAAGATAATAACTATAGCACCTTCCATAGCTATTACTAATCCTCTATTAAACCCTTGCATTATAAACACTTTGACAATAATTAAAATAACTATGAGGATAGTTATAGTTATATTAGCCTTATGCACTCTTTTTAAATTATAGCCGTTAGTATTCATCGAAGTCTCCTTTATTCTTCATCTTTAGTTAATTTTTAAATATAATTTTAATTAAATTAATTTTTTCACTCGATTAATATTATATTTCAAATAATATGATTTATCAACACAAAGAAAATCTTCTTTTATTAAAATGATACATTAACTATAGGGTTGTCATCAATGCACATTTTGTTATATTAAGTAAAATATTATACTTTTATGAAACTTTATATTGAAAATTCCATAAATGTTCGGTAATATAAAATAGTGATATTAAAAGATTGAATTTATTTCAAATTACTGTTTGTACATATTTTTTATCCAAACATAGAATATGTATATATTAATTATTTAGCTAGAGGTGAAGTATGATATTAAAATCTCTGTACAAGCCCCAGCTCAAAGAAGCGGAAAATATATTAAAATACCTTGAAGATTCTTTACTTGGAAAAGAAACTTCCTATCCTAAAATAGAACATGAGGTTAACAAAACTATATTAAATCGATTCCAAAGACTATTGGATACCGAAGCCAAAATGTCTGAATCTGCAAAAGAGCTTCTAGACATAGCAAGTTCATTGAGCAATTTTGATGTAGTTATGAAGCATATTTCCAAACAGTTAACAGACTTTGCTTCAAAAATGGAAACAGTAAGTTATTCTAACTTGGCCATTGTGCAACAAACAACTGCAAGTATGAATGAAGTAAATAATGTTGTGGCATCTACTTCCAAAACCTTAAATAATCTCTCTAATCAAAGTCAATTATTAGCAAAGAAAAATGATGAAAGCATGCGACTTTTAGAAGAGTTAAAATCTTTTAAAGATAGCGTCACTCAAGATTATGACATTATGATTAGCAATATCCAACATCTGATGGATCTAACCGCAAAGGTGGAGAATGTTGTTAATAGTGTTCAAGCTATTGCTGAATCAACAAATCTTTTAGCTTTAAATGCCGCAATAGAGGCAGCAAGAGCAGGAGAAAATGGTAAAGGTTTTGCAGTTGTAGCACAGGAAATCCGTAAATTAGCAGATGATACAAAACAAGAGCTTAGTGGCATGATGCAGTTTGTTAACAATATTCAACTTGCTGCTGAAGAAAGCAAGATAAGCTTAAACAATACAATTAAATCATCTACACAGATGAGCGAGAAAATAGAAGCAGTATCTGATACTGTTAGTAAAAATGTAGGTATGCTCAACAATGTAATCAAGGATGTTAGTAGAATCAATGAATCAATGCAAGAAATAAAAACTGCCAGCGATGAAATAAATTATTCCATGGAGATTTCTAGCGCTGATGCAGAAAAACTTAGTATTATGACTAAAAATATACATGAAGAAGCCATAAATTGTGTAGATTTTGAAGGACAGCTATCTCAAATCGATAATCGTTTATCCAACATATTAAATGTGATGTTTGAAAGTCTAGAAGGCAGTACTCAAACTATCACAAAAGAAGAAATACTTGAGGTATTAAAAAAAGCGGTGCAAGCTCATATAAAATGGCTAAAAGTGCTTAAGACTTCTGCAGATCAAATGCGACTTTATCCTCTCCAAACCAATTCCAAAAAATGTACCTTTGGGCATTTCTACAACGCCATTCCAATGAATTACACAAATATACTTGATGATTGGCAACAGATAGGTAAAATTCATGATGAATTTCATCAGGTAGGGGACAAGGTAATAGAAGCTATAAAGAATAACGAAAAGATAGAAGCTCAAAATCTATATAAAGAGGCAGAAACATTGTCCAAAAAAATAATTAGTTTAATGGAAAAGGTAATGAATAAATTAAGCTCATTATAAAAATATCATGACCCACAAGTTCCAAACTTTACTTATTAAAAAAGAAAAGCTGATACGGTATATTATAATTTTGCTTCCCTATCTGCTTTTCTTTTTTATAATTACACTTATTTATGATAGGATGTATATCTATTATGAACGCTTAGCAAACTCTACAAGGTCCACTGACATTTTATTAATTTCATCAACGGAAGCGTTCACCTCTTCTGAAAGTGCTGCCTGTGTTTGTGCCAAGTCATTAACAGTATCCATTTGCTTAATAATTGTTTCAATAGCATCTTTTATTTGGTTTAGACTATTTTCAATTTTACCTGTTGCTGTAGAAGCATTTTCTGCTAGTTTACGCACTTCATCTGCTACAACAACAAAACCTCTTCCATATTCACCGGCACGAGCAGCTTCAATTGAAGCATTTAATCCAAGCAAATTAGTTTGATCAGCAATCCACTTAATGAAATTAGAGATTTCTTTAGTTTCATCAGCCAACTTTTTAGCTTCATTGGCAGAAGATGTTGTCATCTCTTGTGTTTCAGCAAGTTGTTGTGCTTGGGATGATATTTCTGTAATACCATTTACCATTTCGGAAATAGAAGCAGACAATTCCTCCATACGGGCTGTTGTTTCAAGAACAACTTGCTCCTTCAATTTCAAATGGGTAATATCTCGAATGGTACCTGCTACACGAGTAGGTATTCCATTTTCATCTCTTGCTGCTAAACCACTAGCTAAGAACCAACGGTATTCACCAGATTTTAGTTTTAAACGATATTCCATGGTATAAGAGTTATGATTATTTTTATCCCTTAGATAATTTGAAAACTTAGTAAAAGTAGGTTCTACATCGTCTGGATGTAAGAGATCTGCCCAAGAGGACATAACATTCGGAAAATCATTTTCATCTTTAAATCCTAACTTATGTCGTAACTGATCAGACCACCACCAAGGATTATCAAAATTATTTGGATCTCCATCTTTAAATTCCAAATCCCACGGAGCTTCATCTAAAACCTTCATAATTAATTCAAAACGTGTAACAAATGCATCTAGTTCTTTACGATTTATTTCTTCCTCATTAATATCTGTAATAACGGCAAGCATACGATATGGCGTGCCATCCTCTCGACGTTTTGAGTAACCATATGTTCGGACCCAACGATAACTACCATCCTTAAACTTCATTAAATGGACCAAATCAAAAGGTGTTTTCCCTGTATGGTCTTGTAAATGTTCTCTAAGCATTTTATCTAATACTTCTTCAAAATCAGGATGTATAAATTTAAATAATTCTTTTAAATCATTTTCAATTTCACCGGGAAAATATCCTAAAAGTGTTTGCAATTCTGGAGAAATGTTAATTTTATTTTTGGGGTTGTCATAGTTAATATCCTCCAAGTCCAATTCCCAAAAGCCGATTTTATTAATTTGCAACATTGTATCAATTTTTTGATCTTTTCGACTTTCATATTCTTTTCGTAAGTCGCTGACTTTGTTAATGTTTTCAATTATCTGTTCTAATTGCTCATCCTTTGTTGTGCAACTTATTTTGTAAGTAAAATCTCCTCTTTGTGCAGCTAGCAATAGTGCCTGGCTTTCTTCTAATAACTGCTGCAAATCAATTTTATCTTTTGTTTTTTTGAACATACTATTCACCTCTTAATATATATCGTTCGCATATGGTAAAAATGCAACTTAATTTTGGAAATTCGTATATTTTTTTAGTTATCAGTTTATTTATAAAAGAAATGGTGAATAGTTTTTAATAGCTCTATCAATTATATACTTTTTAAACATAACAGAAAATAACCACTCGCAGCAAAAAACTAAACATTATATATTGAAAATCAGACCAATATTCTATAATATAAAATATGTGTACATTCGACAACTAAATTTATTTTACGATATAATTCGACTTATTTTTATAATGACAGGCAGTAAATAAAAGTAATTTATTTAACTAGAGGTGAAGTATGATATTAAAATTTTTACACAAACCCCAGTGCCAGGAAGCAGAATGCATATTAAAGTACGTGGAAGATACCCTGATTGGAAATCAGGCTTACTGTCCCCAAATAGAAATGAATCTTCACAAAAGAATATTGGATCAATTCCAAAGACTCTTAGACTCTGAATCCAAAATGTCTCTATCTGCAAAGGAACTTCTTGATATAGTAAGCTCTTTAAGCAACTTTGATGTAGGTATGACCCTTATTTCTAATCAATTAACAGATTTCGCTTCACAAATGGCAACGGTTAGTGAATCTAACCTAGCAATTGTAGAGCAAACCACAGCAAATATGAAAGAGGTAAATAGGGCTGTAGCATCTACCTCTGAAACCTTGAACAGTCTCTCTAATCAAAGTGAATTGTTAGCAAGTAAAAATGATGAAAGTATAAGCCTCTTAAAGGAACTAAAATCTTACAAAGACACTGTGATTTATGATGATAAAATTATGATTGATAAAATTGAACATCTGATAGAGCTAGTAGAAGAAGTAAAAAATATTGTCAATAGTGTTCATTCCATTGCTGAAGCAACGAATCTTTTAGCTTTAAATGCCGCAATAGAAGCTGCAAGAGCAGGTGAAAACGGCCGTGGTTTTGCCGTTGTAGCACAGGAAATCCGTAAATTAGCAGATGATACAAAACAAGAACTTAATGGCATGATGGAATTTGTTAACAGTATTCATATTGCCGCTGAAGAAAGTAAGATAAGCCTAAACAATACAATTAATTCATCTACTCAAATGAGCGAAAAAATAGAAGCAGTCTCCAATACTGTTACACAAAATGTAGACTTGCTTAATAATGTAATCAAAGATGTTGCTATAATCAATAAGTCAATGCAAGGAATAAAGGTTGCTGCTACTGAAATAAATCATTCCATGGAAACTTCCAAACAAGATGCAGAAAAACTTAGCATTATGACTCAAAGTATACACGAAGACGCCATAGAAAGCGTGGAGTTTGCAGGACAAATATCACAAATTGATAATCGTTTGTCCGATATACTTAATATGATGTTTGATAGTCTTGAAGGTGGTATCCATGCCATTACAAAAGAAGAAATACTGAATGTATTGGAAAAAGCAATACAAGCCCATACCAAATGGTTAGGAGTTCTTAAAAGCTCTGTGGATGAAATGCGTATTTATCCTCTCCAAACCAATGCAAATAAATGTGCCTTTGGTCATTTCTACAATGCCATACATATGAATTACACAGAAATAATTAATGACTGGCAACAGATAGGTGAAATACATCATGAATTTCATCTTATGGGTGATAAGGTAATGGAAGCTATCAAGAAGGAGCAACGAACTGAAGCTCAAGATTTATATAATAAGGCAGATATGTTATCTAAGAAAATAATAAATTTAATAGAAAGTGTAATGGATAAACTAAAATCATTGGACAAATAATTTAAAAAAGCAGGTTGGGGAGTAGAATTATCTACTCCCCAACCTGCTTTTCTTTATTGTAGCGATAAATTGATATTCCTTCATTAGAACCATATATCAAATAAATAATATCACTATCTTTGAAACATACTATTTCACTGATTCCTTCAAGTTCAAATATTTTCTTTACTTCAGTGCCATCATAAATAATTATAAGATTAATTTTATTATACTAAATATTATTGCTGAAAATGTAGCTGATATTGGCAATGTAATAAACCAAGTAATTACCATTCTTTTGCCTGTACCCCAGTTTACTCCCTTTACTCTATAAGCAGCCCCAACTCCCATTATTGAAGATGAAATAACATGAGTTGTACTTACAGGTAGTCCTATTTTTGTTGCTCCAAATATAACTAAGGCTGAAGAAAGATCCGCTGCAACGCCACTGGCAGGTCTTATTTTCATAATTTGTGTTCCTACAGTCTTTATTATTTTCCATCCTCCAATGGAAGTTCCAAGTGCCATAGCCGTAGCACAGGAAACTTGAACCCAAAAAGGAATATGCACCGAAGTTACTAGTCCACTGCTTACTAAGGCCATTGATATTATACCCATTGACTTCTGTGCATCGTTGGTTCCATGGGCAAAGGATTGAATTGCAGCTGTAAGAGCTTGCACTCTTCTAAAGCGCCTATTTGCCTTTGAAAGATTTAAATTTTGAAATAAAAATTTAAAAATAGTAAACATTATGTATCCTACAGCAAATGCAAGTATAGGTGATATAATTAATGATTCAATTATGGATAGAAATCCTTTATAATTTATAGCTCCAAATCCTGCGGCAACTATTGATGCTCCTGCTATGGAACCAATAAGTGCATGAGAGGAACTACTAGGTATTGCAAAATACCAAGTAATAAGGTTCCATGCTATTGCCGAAATAAGCGCAGCAATTATAACTACTGGTGAATTGGGAATACTTGTCACATCTACTATATCCTTGGCAATGGTTTTTGCTACACCGGTAAAAAGTATTGCGCCAAGAAAATTCATACAAGCTGCAGTAATTATTGCACGTCTTGGACTCAAGGCTTTCGTTGAAACCGCAGTGGCGATTGCATTTGCAGTATCGTGAAATCCATTAATAAAGTCAAATAGTAGTGCCAAAAAAACAGTCAAACCAACTAATATATATGATGTCATTTTAGATCTCCTTATGCATTTTTCATTATTATTGTTTCAAGAACCTTTCCAACTCTTAGGCAGTCATCTGCAATATTCTCAAAAATCCCATAAACCTCTTTATACTGAATAAGCTTCAAAACATCCTTTTCTTTTTCAAAGAGTTCCTTTATTGCAGTTCTTTCAAGAACATCACATTTTTTCTCATATTCTTTAATTTTAATTGTATGTTGTCTTATTTCCATAAGTCTTTTTTGTGAAAGTAACTCTACAGCACTATCTATTTCATTTACACACTTATTTAACAAATCACTAAATTCTACCATATAACTATCTATTTTAGATATTTTATATATGTAAAAACGAGAAGCACATTCTTCAAATCCATTAAGAATATCATCCATATGAGCTCCAAGTTCTAAAGCATCCTCACGTTCAATAGGAGTAATAAAGACATTATTTAGCTCCTTAATTAATTCATTAAGTAGATCATCACCTTTATCCTCAAATTCTTTCATTTTTAATCTAAATATATCAATGTCTTTTTCTTCATTAATCTTATAATCGTGAAAATATCTTCCACCTTCTTTCAAATTATTAGAAATATTTAAAAGCATTGAAAATAACTTATGCATCTTTCTGTTACTCATTAGTATATCTCCCTTCAGATAGCTATATATCTTGTCCCTTAAATATTTTATCACAATTTGTCGTTTTATATATTAATTTCATGTTAAATGCATAATGGATTTTTAATAAAACTATACAAAAATGTCTATTAATATATATACTTTAAAAGCAATAAAAGGAGCTATCACTATTGTACAGCCCGCCAAAAGTTAAACCTAAAAATCCAACTTTTTGAGGTCACCTCAATTTAGTGTAAAGCCCCATTTTATCCTTTATACTTTTAATTGTTTTATTTGATTTGATTTGATTTAATTATTCCACTAATGATCAACATTATTCCTTATCAATTCCATAAACACTTCCGGAGTTACTATTCTTACCTTGCTATTTTGCTTTAATCTGTTTACCACCTCTTCAACATCAGGAACCCCTTTACTCCAAACATGAACATAGACGAAAGTATAGGCACTGGCCTTTTTTACATCCGTTTCTCCAGCATCAACCCTGTCATTAATTCTTTTTACTAATTCATCTTCACTCTCAAGATTATTCCATAACAAGTCCCTACAAGACACGATAGGTTTATTATTAGACCATATAATTTCTCCTTTAAATTTATCATGCCTACTATATTCAAGGTAGAACAATCCATCTATATTTGATCTTTCAGTAAACTTATTCCATAAGCTTACATCATGAAAGGAAGAATCATCAATTATAGCTACATAGCTTTCATCTACTAACTCCATGTACTTATTTAGCTCATCAGTGAAGTAGGGCAATTTACTTTTATCAAACTTGCTAGGAAAAATATATCCATTTCCTGAGGGAGGTACAATAAAATTGTTATATGCTTTTTCCTTACTTATGCTTTGGTAATACATTTTAAATACTGTTGGTGCCAAATAGTATAGAGATGGACTCATAGACCAACCCAACTTAAGCTTATCTCTATTAGGATTACCAAACCATTTATAAACAGAATAATTATTGCCCAGATTCCACTGCTGATTATCCCCATCTGACATTAGGAAGGTCACATAATGTACATTGTCTTCCTTTTTAATTGCTGGAGTTTCTTTCTTGGGTATAGATATTAAGGGAAAGGCACTTAAGACAGTTAAATTATAGGACCAATCTGCTGCTACCACAGCTACACCATATTGGGATGCTGTACTAACATTGATAAATTCATCTGGTCCCCATCCTAAACAAATAGCATTGCCCTCCATTGATGAAAACACCTTACTTCTCAAATCCCTTTTATCCTTACTGTCCTCATAAAACACTAAAGACTTGCTCATAATAGCATAGTCTCTCAATGTCGCTGCCTTGTCAGGAGAAAGCTGAATGACCATAGAATGATTCAAGCCTTTATCCCACAAATTTTCATAGGCCCAGCCTTCATCAGTATTTCTGCAATCTCCTATTCTTTTTTCTATTCCATAAGACTTCACCTTATCCTCAATGGATTCTTCAACTACTATGGCATTGTTTAAGGAGGCCAGAGAACAAGCATTATTTATGGAAGGATCCTTTGGTATTTTTCTGTTATATAGAACATATCCCTTTATGTATTCCTTATAAATTTTAATTAACTCCCAAGGATCTGAAAGCATTTTGTAGGACACATTATAGTTATCTTTTAAATCCTCTAACCATATTTTATAATCTGGATGAGAAGAACTTAAAGTATATATTTGAGAAGAAGATTGTACGTTTACTATACCCTGAAGGCTTGAAATCATAGTCTTTTCTGCGGATGTCATAGAGTCTAAAGAAACCACATATAAGCTCTTTGGCATTACTGGATTCTTTATATAGCTAGAAGCAGCGTTAGAAAGGAGCTTAATATGAAAAGCTGCTGAGCTAGCAGCAGCTTTTTTCCATTGGCTCCATTTAGTATCGAACTTGCCTCCAGTTGCTTTGCAATACTTATAGAACTCATTCAAAAACCCTATTCTTTCCTTGTTGTAAAATGATTGTGCGGTACTTTCCTTATAATTTGCTAAGGTTACCTGTCTATTTATAATCTCCTCTGCGCTAGCAGATTGATAGTTTTTCATCATATCATACATAATCATAAAGGTGCAAGTTCTTCCTATACCATGCTTACAGTGAAAATGAAGCCAAGAGTCTTTAGGTTTACTCTTAACGAAATCTACAAAGTAATCTACCATGTCATCAGTTGGAATTCCTCCATCACGCACAGTAACTCTTTCATAAGACAAGCCTTTAGACTTAACAAGAGTTTCTTCACTTTGAACCTTTTTAGGTATTATAGTTAATTTAGGATGATTATAAAAAGTAAGAGGCTCATTTAATTTAATGCTCTTTAAATCTTGTTCTTCTTTCTTTATAACCTGTTCTCTAGTCAAGCCTACGTTAGCATTATTTCTTTCATCTGCCCAACTTACTGCATATTCATTAATAAATCCATGGCATTCCTGTCTTAAATCTATTACTGTTATAGGCATTGATGTGCCAATAGCATTAATCAAAAGAGGCAGATTCTTTACCGAAAATTCTGAACTACCTGAAATATTTAATTCAGCAAGTCCCTTTAAATTTATGCTTTTATTGTTTTCTAAGATGGATAAGTCTGTAGTTTTGCGAAAATTTTTGGGCAGTTTATCTACATCATGTACCAAATCCACTACAAGATGTACCTCTTTGTTTGTATCTATGGCTCCAGTTTTAATTGCTGCCTCTGGTAACAATGAAATTGTCATTATAAATATAAACAAAAAGGATGCCACTTTTTTGATACCTTTGCGCAAATTAACTCCTTCTTTCTTTGTAAAAATAATTACAGTGATTAATTATATTATTGCGTAAGGAAATTAAATTTATCCAAGTTATACATGGTATAGATTCCATATACTTGAACTTTTCTCTAATTAAATTAATTATGATAAAGTAAAAAAATTAGGCATATTAATCCCAATGCCTTATTTTGCAGCTTGTATCTTATTTTTATTAATAATGCTCAATATATTTTTATTATTGGTTATGACTCTAGGAACCTTAATTTGACTTTTAGACACACCTTTAGTAAATAAGGTTTCCTTTATACTATTGAAGGTATTTGGCGCTAAAAGTATTGCTTTTACATCTCCTAATCTCTTATTTTTTTCTGGCTCTATCATAAGCTAAGTTTGATTTTCTAATTTCCTCGTCCAAGGTTTTCTGTAGTAACTCCACTTTATGGGCTGGCAATTTATCTTTTAATTCAAAATAAAAAACATACCTTCCAGGTGTAATTGAATTGTCAGGCATTGTAGTATAATCTACTAGGTTTAAATTTAACCTTCTCATTGTGTTTTTTATTGCATTAGTTAAATGCTCTTCATTAGTCTTTTCAGATACCATATTTAACACTTGATTCTTTCTATATAGAAATTCAACTTCTGGGCAATTGTTATAAAAGTCAACCACCTTAATAACATCCCCAAGCCTATACCTATAAAGTCCAGCATAATTAGTAATAACTATTTCATACTTCTCTCCCTTTTTTAATTCATGTAGACAAAGGGTTTTCTGGTCATAGCCTTCCCCTTCATTCACAGGAATAAATTCATAAAAAACAGTGCTAGGAATAATTACATATCTTATTTTATTTGCATAGGGATTAATTCCGATCATAGCCTCCGTTGAAGCATAAGCTGGAGAATATATTGGAAGTGAATCGGTATAATAATTTACTTTATCATCGTATATAGAAAAGTTGGCCCCTGTTACTGCCGCAATATAGGTTAAATTCTTCCATATTCTTCTAGCAATACCTTTAAAGCCTTTCTTAAATTCACCTTCTAACAGATCTGCCCTACTAGCATTAGGGGATAGAAGCTTGTTTAGACTTTTTCTAGTATTGTCATCAATGTTTATATTGCTATTAATTCTCCCTCTTCGTATATCTCTTACCAGTTCCTCATGTCTAGCCTCTAACACTCTAAATAAATCTAATATATTAGAAATAAAAACCCCACTAATATACAGAAGATTAGTCTCTTTTAGTGCAAATAGCAAATGAAGATACAAAGCGGTTTCCTTGTCCTTTATTTTCATAACCTCTATTGGTGAAGTATATAAGTAGGGTAGTATATGTCTTATACCGTTCATACCACCGGAGGTAGCAGCGCATATGGGCACTCCTCCTTTAGTATAAGTTGTCATTACTATATCTGCTATTATGAGCCCTTTTCCATAATTCCAATTATCCTTGAAATTCTCATATGAAAATCTATTAGTTAAAAAGGCCATATATTTTGATGCAATTCTTCTGCTAGATTTGGTAGCAGGAATCAGCTTTTGTTTACCTGTAGTTCCCGATGTATGGCCAAAATATTCTATCTCTTCACTAGTTAAAATATTCTTTTCTCCATTGGCCATTCGACTTATATACTCTTCATAAAACTTATATTCCGTTAAGGGGACTTGTCTTTTAAAGTCATCTATAAACTTTATATCTGCAAAATTAAACCTTTTTCCTATTTCACTTTTACTATTTTCTTTCAATATTTTAAATAAAACTTTCTCATTTACTTCTTTGCAATTTTTAGTTTCTCGAATGAAACCTTTCTCTACTATGCCTCCCGCTTCTATCATAATCTTATAAAGTATTTTACTTATTACACTCGTAGCCACGCACTCCTTTAGTAGTTCTTCATATTTAATATATAAAGAAGTGGAGGGTACTGTTCATGGGAAAGTGAAAAAGTTAGGAGATTATTATGGTAGCTTGTAAAATTACAAGGTAATATAATTTGATAAGTATAATCATAGAAAAATATTAAAGCTCATAAAGCATTACATTTCAACACTTTATGAGCTTCTTAAATTAATTTATATCGTGATATCTTCAAATATCATCGCACATCTCCATATAACACCTATGAACAGGTTTATAATTTTAAGTGTTTCCCAAATTCTCTATACAACTTCTTCCGAATTCCTCTTAATATCAGCAATAATATCCATTATTTTTCTTGCAGTATCCATATTATCTTTAAACAACTCTACAATACTTCCTACTGTTCTAAATGGATCTTCTTGTAGAACTCTATTATCCTCTATAAATCCATTAGCCACTATATAGTCTACAATAAGTTCCACAAAATGAATTTGGTTGGTATTAAGACTCTTATTATTTAAAAACTCCGAGAAGGCTTCATTAGCTGCTTGTCTGTCTAATCCAGCTATTTTTCTAACAAGCTTAGTAATTGGCATATCACCAAACTCTCTTTCATAGTCCGATGGTGTTCCTAGCTTATTCCACATTATATCTTCTAAAGTCTTTAAATCCTCTTTTGTAAGTTTCTTATTATTTCTTAGCTTATATATAGCAAGCTCGTCCTTATGCTCCTTTAAGTAATGTTCTACTTTCTTTCTATAATTCTTAAGATCATTAGCATTATATATTGCAGCATTGCTTTCTTCACTTATAACAAAGTCTTGGAAATTAGTATAGTAGATCTTCTGATTTTCCTTCTTCAAGTATTTTAATAGCTCTCTTAATGCTTCTCTTACCGTATCCAGTTCAAATATATCTACAGTTTCCCAAAACTCTTCTGTCTTAACCTTTTCTATTATATGCTTTTGAGCTTGTACTTCAGGAATTGTTCCAAGCTTTGAAAGCTCTTCTGCAGTTTTTATTACACTTTTTATAGGTTTAGTAGCATTATTACCTCGAAGCATAGCTAACTCTATAGTATACATTAAAAAATCAAATCTCTTTGCTAATTCATCGTCATTTAAGGAAGTTATAAGTGGTGATATATGCTCTTTTATTTCTCCTACACTTAGGGTTCCTAAGGCTGTCCACTCATCTATATTCTTATATTTACGGACAAAATGAAGTTCCATTCTTACTCTAAAATTATCTTCATTTAATGCGTTTATTGCTGTTAAAACCTCATCCAATAAACTTTGTCTATAAGCTTTATACTGATCATCACTATATTTAATATCCTGCAGCTCTCTTATCATATCTACCTTGATATTAAATAATTTCTCCGTTAAGCTTATAGCTATTCCACCTTCGAAGCCCTTAGTATTAGCTCTAAAGAATTCAAAGTTATTACAGTAGTCAAATATTAAGAACTCCTTTTTATCAATACCTATACCTAGAAGGTCAGGACACAATCTAGTGCCTCTACCTATCATTTGCCAGAACTTTGATTTAGATCTCACTTTCTTAAAGAAAACTAAGTTTAATATTTCAGGTATATCTACTCCGGTATCAAGCATATCCACACTTACAGCAATTTGAGGTAGCTTATTTTTGTCTGAGAAATCATCTATTATAGTATCTACATAATTAATACTATAATCTATAACCTTTGCAAAATTAGAGCCCAGGTTAGGATATAATATGTTAAACCGGTCTACGATTGCCTGAGCATGCTTATGGCTCTTGGCAAATATGATAGTCTTTCCTAATTTATCTCCGCCTTCAACCTTCAATCCTTTTTCCATCAAATTATTGAGCACTAAATCTATTGTACTAGCATTAAAGAGCCACTCATTTATAGCTGTACTTTCTATTTCCTCTCCCACATTCTCATCATCTTCAAAGGTGCTTTCGTACTGTTCTTTTTCTTCCTCTGAAAGCTGGTCATACTTAATGCCTTCTTCCATTATCTTAGACTTAACCTCTATAGTCCTATAATCTACAAGGTATCCATCCTCTACAGCCTTCTCTAATTCATAAGCATAAGTAGGAACGCCACTTTCAAGATCAAAAATAGTATAGGTATTCTTATCTATTTCATCCTTTGGTGTAGCAGTCAAACCCAATAGATATGCATCAAAATAGTCAAAAATAGCTCTATATTTCTTATAAATACTTCTATGAGATTCATCCACAATAATCAAATCAAAATGTCCAGGAGTAAAAAGCTTTTTCCCGGATTTGGTTTTAGTCTCATCAATAGAGTTCATCATAGTTGGATAGGTGGAGAAAATCATTCTTGATTCCTCTGGATTATCTCTATTGTCTAGTAGGTTGCATAGTGTTAAGTCTGGCAGCAACTTTGAGAAGCTTCTTTTAGCCTGCTTTACTAAAGTTTTTCTGTCCGCTAGGAAAAGAATATTTTTAACCCAGTTATGCCTCATCAGTACATCTACTATAGATATTGCCGTCCTCGTTTTACCCGTTCCAGTAGCCATAACAAGCAATGCTTTTCTACGTCTGTTACTTAAGGCCTCACATACTGAAAGCACTGCTTCCTTCTGATAGTATCTATTAGTAATACTGTCCTTTATCTGAACATTATTGAAAGGACGCTTGCTAGTTCTTCTATCTACCATCAATTGAAGTTCATCTTTAGTATAAAAGCCATATATTCTTCTTTCTTTATAATTATTATTGTCATCCCATATATAAGTCTCAAAGCCATTAGTAAAGAATATAACCGGTCTTTGTTTATACTGTCTTTCTAGACAATCTGCATAGAGTTTAGCTTGTTGCTGACCTTCCTTTGGATCCTTACTAGTTTTCTTTGCTTCTACTACAGCTAAAGGCTTTCCATTGCTTCCATAGAGCACATAGTCAACGTAACCTATTCCTGTATCATTTGGCATGCCACTAACTTCAAGCTCTTCTACTATATCCTTGCCAAATTCCCAGCCGGCAAGCTTTAGTTCTATATCAATGTATCTCTTTCTTGTTTCAAATTCACTTATTTCATCAACTTTGAAATCATAATTTTCAGTATTGCTCTTTCTCTTTTCTGTAAGCTCTTTTCTCAGCGCTTCATTTTCCTTAATAATTTCTTCAAGTTTCCTATCCTTTGAACTTAATTTTTCATAAAGGTCTTTAAGTTCTTCTGGCCTTGTTCTCTTCTCTTCACCTTGAAGCAGAATATCCTCCCTAAACTCTTCTGCTGTGTATTCATCAGCATAACAGTAATCAATCCATGATACAAATTGATGAAGATTGTGAAGAGCTAGTATAGCCTCTTCTCTCTTAATATTTGAATTTGTATGCACTGCTACATTACCTAGTTTAACAATATATTTAAGTAATGGCAGCATTTCTGAGTCTATAAGGCTTATAAAGTTATTATCATGTATTAAGCTGGAAAGATTGTCCTGATAGGGTACCCGTAAATCACTATCAAAGCTGTAAAGCCACTTAACAGCTAGTTCCAAGGCTCTCCTTGTTAATATTGCACAGGTAGCAGGACTGACTACTAAACTCTTCTCTGCTTCAATACAGGAGTGTGAAAAACTCTTAAATAAATCCTTCCCTTTTAAAAACTCAAAATTACTTATCATCCCATTTACCCCTTTATTTTTGGTTTACATTAGTTAAATAATTCTCCTTTAAAAGCTTTTTGCATTAGGGAATTGAAGTTGGTTTCTAGTTCTTTTAGGCTGTTTTTCATTTCTGATTTTGTTTTTTCTACCTGTTTTATAAAGTCCACATACTGCTTTTGCAACTCAATAGGTGGTATAAAAATCTTTATATCTTGTAACTCTTGAGCATTTATATTCGCCTGCCCAACAATAGTCTTGCACATACCATATAATACTTGTTTTCCATACTTTGAGTTTAAAACAGCAGACAAATACTCTGGAAGAGCTCTTTCGTTCATACGTATACGAATTATATACCCCGCTATTACCATTGGTTCATCCAAATTAAACACACATGTCTTTCCCACTAATTCTT
>Ga0209537_1002341_pt1 | contig 19182 bp, 15 predicted proteins | sample BioPla4DNA1_FD_187698 | JGI IMG/M metagenome (GOLD analysis project Ga0209537, IMG submission 187698) | Biogas fermentation microbial communities from Germany - Plant 4 DNA1 (SPAdes) (version 2) | ecosystem: Engineered > Bioreactor > Anaerobic > Digestate | place: Bielefeld, North... | reverse complement strand
TATTTACTTTTAAATCATCCTTAATTTTAATATTATTGTAAGACTTTAATACTCCTTTATTATTTACACCAATATTAAATTCTATATATTCTAATTTTTCGGTATATTCCGCTTCTATCACTTCATCTTTTTCTGATAGATTAAATAATGAAATGGCTAATATATTTCTAGGTTGATTTTCTATTTTTGGAATTTCCAAATCAAAGCTTAATCCCAATTTAGTTGTGAATTTTACAAATTCCTTTTCTTCATCTTCATTAAGCATTATAACACTAACCACTTTATCGTCAGCTTTAAGCTTTAGAGCTTGAAGCTTACTATAATTAGTTTGGAAATTATCAAGAGAGCTTTTCTTTATTCCACCCTTTGAAGTTATAAATTGTAAGTACTTATTTGGCATAAAATTATCTATGGAAAAGGCTTCTACTATTTTTTCCTCTTCAAGATTAAGAGTTTTAATTAACTCCTCTATTCTTTCCCCTTTTTCCTTCCATTTTCCTTCTACTATATTTACAACCTTTGTTTGATACATATTTCCTTTATCTGTAAATAATACTAAGTTATGAGTTGTATTAGACTCTATTAAAAACTTTAACTCGTCTCCCTCTCTATATTCAATAGCTTCCGCATCTGAATTTGCTCTATTATAAGCCTTTGTAGATATTCTCTTAATAAATCCTTCCTTTGAAAGGGTAATCATTACATCTTCTACAACGATAAGTTCTTCAATATCTATCTTAGCTTCCTCATCATCTTTAACAATAGCTGTTTTTCTTTCACTTCCATACTTTTCTGCTATTTCTTTTAATTCAGTTTTTATAACCTTAAATAATTCCCTTTCATCTGATAATATTTTCCTTAATTTTTTTATTAGTTTTTCTAATTCATTATATTCCTTCTTAAAAACTTTTATTTCTAAACCTGTTAACCTATAAAGCATAAGTTCTAAAATAGCTTCAGTTTGTATTTCAGTAAAATTAAACTTATTCATTAAGTTAATTCCTGCATCTTTTTTAGACTTAGATTCCCTAATAGTTTTTATTACTTCATCTAAAACATCTATTGCCTTAATAAATCCTTCAACAATATGAAATCTTCTTTCTGCATTTTCAAGTTCTTTCTTTGTTCTTCTTGTTATAATTTCCTTTTGATGATTAACATAATGATGAATTATTGTTTTAAGCCCCATTGTTTGAGGCTTACCATCAGCTAGAGCCACCATATTAAAGCTTAAATTACATTGCAAATCTGACTTCTTAAATAAATATTTTAGCACCTTATCAGCTATATCTTTATCAGCAGATTTTTTTAATTCAATAACTGCCCTTATTCCATTTCTATCTGATTCATCTCTTATATCAATTATTGCCTCTAAAGCCTTTGAATGCTTCTTATCTCCTGTCATTTCAGAAATAGTTTGAAGGAGTTTTGCCTTATTTCTTCTAAAAGGGAATTCGGTTATTACTATTCCCCATCTTCCATTTTCTAATTTTTCTATGCTTGTTTTAGCCCTAAGGGTTACCTTTCCTTCTCCTGTTTCATAGGCAGATAACAATGACTGTTCACCAATTAAAATTCCGCCAGTTGGTAGATCAGGCCCCTTGACATATTGCATTAGCTCTTTTGTAGTTATTTCATTATTATCAATATAAGCTAGTACTCCTTCTATTACTTCTTTTAAATTATGAGGTGGAATATTTGTTGCTAATCCAACGGCAATTCCAAAAGAACCATTTACTAATAGATTTGGATATTTACTTGGTAGAACAGTTGGTTCCATTTCAGTATCTGAATAGTTTGGAACCATATCTACAACATCTTTTTCTATATCTCTAAGCATTTCTAATGCTATTGGTGATAGTCTTGCTTCAGTATATCTCATAGCTGCCGCACCATCACCATCCATAGAACCCCAGTTACCATGACCATCTATAAGTGGTTCTTTAGTAGAGAAATCTTGAGATAAAATAACCATAGCATCATAAACTGATGTATCCCCATGAGGATGATACTTACCTAAGATATCTCCCACTATTCTTGCTGATTTATAATAAGGTTTATCTGGAAAAGCCTTTAATTTATATGCACCATACAATATTCTTCTATGAACAGGTTTTAGTCCATCTCTAACATCTGGCAATGCTCTATCCTTTGCAACTTCAATAGCATAGGGTAAATAGTTATCTGGCATTGCCTCTTCTAAAAGGATTTTTATTATATTATTATCCTTCGGTATATTGTTAACTTTTTTCGCCATAACATTTCTCCATTCTAACTATTTTAAAATTCACCATATTTAGATATATAAGCTTTTCTTGGTCCAACAACATCTCCCATTAATAAAGAAACCATTTTTTCTGCTTTAGCAGCATCTTCTACAGTTACTTGAAGAAGAGTTCTTGTTTCTGGATTTAATGTTGTTTCCCAAAGCTGATCTGGATTCATTTCTCCAAGACCTTTATATCTTTGTATTAGAACTCCTTTTCCTATTTCTTTTTTTACAGCTTCTAATTCATCATCACTATAGGCATATTTATAAATTTCTTTTCCTTTAACATTTTTATATACCTTATATAAAGGCGGCTGCGCTAAATATAAATGACCATTAGTAATAAGAGGTCTCATATATCTATAAATATAAGTCATCCATAAGGTTCTAATATGGTATCCATCGACATCGGCATCACTTAGGATTATTATTTTATCGTATTTTAAATCCTCTTCCCTGTAATTTTCCAAGGTTCCAGTGCCAATAGCTGTGTTAAATATTTTTAATTCCTCTGAAGCTAGTACGTTTTCTAATTTTTGTTTTTCTGTATTCATAATTTTACCTTTAGAAGGCATTATGGTCTGAAAACGTCTATCTCTAGCCTGCTTTGCAGATCCACCCGCAGAATCTCCTTCCACAACAATAAATTCTGCTACAGAACTATCTCTTAAAGAGCATACTGCTACTTTACCAACTAATGGCGCGGCTCCCTTACCAATTTTTCTTTTTTCTGCTTCATTTATTTTTTTAATTTTTTCTCTTCTTTGAGCTGCTTGAAGGGCATTATTTATTAACATTGCAGCGATTTCTTTATTATCTTCTATCCATTCAGTAAATTTTAAATAAGATAATTCATTCATCATAGTATAAGCTTCACTGCTGCCAAGTTTAGTTTTGGTTTGACCTTCAAAGATAGGATTACTTATCTTAATCCTAATAATAGCAGTCATTCCTTCTCTTAAATCATCCCCCTCAAATTCCTTATCCTTTTCTTTTATAAGACCAAGTTTTCTAGCACCCTCTTTAAAAGCTCTAGTCATTCCTGTTTTAAATCCTGTTTCATGAGTTCCAGCTTCTGTTGTGGGAATATTATTTACATAGCTGGCTATATGCTCAGTTGTTGAGTCTGTAAATTGCACACATACTTCACCAAACATATTAATATCATTTATAGTCTTTTCACCTTCAAAAAATATCGGCTGCTGATGTATAGGGGTTTTACTTTCATTTAGGTATTCTATAAAATCTAAAAGCCCATTTTCAGAGTAATAAGTTTTTCTAAACTCCTCTTCTTTTCTTAAGTCTACCAACTCTAAATGTATTCCTTTATTTTGGAATGCTAATTCTTGTAATCTTTCATCTATCACATCAATATTAAAATCTATAGTTGAAAAGACTTCTTTATCAGGCATAAATGTAACTTTACTTCCTGTTTCGCTTGTTTTTCCTACAATTTCAAGTTTTGTGACTGGTGTTCCTGGCATATTTCTTTTTAATTCTTGATCATAAGCATAAGCAAATCTTTGTCTATATATATTCCCATTTTGATATACTTCTACTTCAAGCCATGTAGATAAGGCATTAACTACAGCTGCCCCAACACCATGAAGTCCTCCAGAGGTTTTATAATTTTTATTATTAAATTTACCACCAGTATGTAATTCAGTAAAAACCATTTCTACTCCTGATTTCTTTTTTACAGGATGTATCCCAGTAGGAATTCCCCTACCGTTGTCTCTTATAGTTATACTTTTGTCTTTATTAATAATTACACATGCTTTATCTCCATAGCCATTAGATATTTCATCTATAGCATTATCTAATATTTCCCATACACAATGATGTAAGCCTTTTGTACCTGTAGAGCCTATATACATCCCAGGTCTTACTCTTACTGGTTCCAACTTTTCAAGGGAAGTTAAATCCGTGACATCATAATTTTTCTTTATCTCATCGCTCATACAAACCTCCAAATACTTTTACATCTTTTTCTTTAATGTTAAACATAATAATTTTTATTTTAACATAATTAAATCCTAATTAAAAATATAAACCATTTTCTTTAATAATTCAAACATTAGTTCGCTAAAACCAAAAATAAAAGTGAGGGGACTTCCCTCACTTCTACTGCATATCAAGAATTTCTACATTTCTAATATGTTTAGTTGGATTCCATTCCTTATTATTTTTCTTAATTATACCTTCTAAGGTTATTGGTACCCAAGTCAAGGTATATAAAGAATATAATAAAAATCTAATAAAGAACTTTAATTTTTCTTTTCCTAATATAGTAAAGATTGAAATTAAAAATAACAAATTAAATAATAACTCTATTAAAAATACCTCTCCTTTGTAATTTAATCTTTTTGCTAATATAGGAAGGAAAATTGTACTTATTGCATAAAATGCAAACATTGTAAAGAATCCAATTGATATCTTTCTATCTAATTTTAGTATTAATGGTGTCATTAAAAATTGTATTAATGTAATAACCATTATTACTTTATTTCCCAATAAATAGTTCATCATAAATATATCTTCACCAATCGGCAAATAACTGCCAGCAAAACTTAATAAAGCCGAAATTGCCATCGCTATAGTAATAAAAGGTTGAATAACATATAATGCACAATCCAAAACGTATAATCTTCTCTCTTTAATGCCTTTTTTTACTAACTTGGTGAAATATCTAGAAGCTACATCAGCAAATCCCTGCATCCATCTTCTTCTTTGCACCCAAGATTGTTTCAAAGTAAGAGGTTTCTCATCATAAATTATTGCATCATGAGCCCAACCTACTTTTTCTCCGTTTAATATCATCTTGCAGGTAAATTCTAAATCCTCAGTTAAACATTTAGCTCCCCAGCCATGTTCTTTTAAAAGTCTAGTATCAATAGCAAATCCAGTTCCACCTATTTGATTAGATAATCCTAAATTAGCTCTTGCTAATTGATACATTCTATTTTGTGTCCAAAAAGCAATTGAATACGAAGATGTAATCCAAGAATCATTTGGATTTTTGCTATCAATATATCCTTGTACAACTTTATAGCCTTCTTGCATTTTTGAATTTATTTCTTTACACCAATTTCTTGAAACTATATTATCTGCATCAAAAATAGCTACAACATCATATTTTTTTTGCATTCTAAATATTTTATCAAACATCCATTCTAAAGCAACGCCCTTACCTTTTTCTACCTTGTTAAATCTCTCATAAACTTTTACTCCATATTGTCTAGCAACCTTTGCCGTGTTATCAGTACAATTATCTGCAATAATAAAGATATCAAAAAGTTCCCTTGGATAATCCTGATTCAATAAACTTTCTATTAACTTGCCAATTACTATCTCTTCATTATGAGCTGCAACTATGAGGGCAAATTTATTTTTAGGCATGTAATTCTTTTTTTCTGCTTTCCTATGTAATCCAAAAAAAGATAAAATAAAATAATACATCATTATTAAAAAAACAAGAATTTGGAATACACCAGTAACAGAAAAAACTAACTTTTCCATTATATCAACTCCTATATAAAATGCGAAATTTGCTTGTTACAAATTTACTTCACACCTTTATCTAATATATTCCTATATCTACAAAAAATCAAGTATATAAATCTTAATTTTTGCTTAATTATCTCTTAACAATTAGAAGGCTTATGACATAATGGAAAAGTTTTATATATTTAATTTTACACAATTCCTTGAGAATACATTGCTTCTGCAACTTTAAGGAAACCTGCAATATTTGCTCCCATTAAAATATTTCCTTCATCACCATATTCCTTAGCTGCATTTTTTGCATTTAAATAAATGTCTTTCATGATATTCTTTAACTTATTATCTACTTCTTCAAAGGACCAAGAAGCTCTAACACTATTTTGACTCATTTCAAGCGCTGAAACAGCTACGCCACCTGCATTAGCTGCCTTAGCAGGACCAAATAAAACTCCTGCCTTTTGGAATACTTCTATTGCATCTAGATCTGTTGGCATATTAGCTCCTTCTGATACTGCTTTAACTCCATTTTTTACAAGTGTTTCTGCTGATTCCTTATTAATTTCCCCTTGAGTTGCACATGGTAGTGCTATATCACACTTAACTTCCCAAATCTTTCTATGATCTTCAAAGTATTTAGCAGTTGGTACTTTTTCTATATATTCTTTTATTCTTCCTCTTTTAACTTCTTTAATGTCCTTTATTACTTCAAGATTTATTCCATTTTCATCGTAAATATAGCCATTTGAATCACTCATTGCAACAACTTTAGCACCAAATTGATGAGCTTTTTCTAAAGCGTATATTGCTACATTTCCTGATCCTGAAATAACAACAGTACTATCTTTAAAACTTAAGTTTTTATCCTTTAACATCTCTTCAGTAAAATATACTAAACCATAACCTGTAGCTTCTGTTCTAACTAAGCTGCCACCATAAGATAATCCTTTTCCTGTCAATACACCTTCATAAGCATTTCTTATTTTTTTATAATAACCATACATATAGCCTATCTCTCTTCCTCCAACTCCAATATCGCCAGCTGGAACATCTGTATCAGCTCCTATATGCTTACATAATTCTGCCATAAAGCTTTGACAAAATCTCATAATTTCTCTATTAGACTTTCCTTTTGGATCAAAATCAGATCCACCTTTTCCTCCACCTATAGGAAGACCTGTTAAGGAATTTTTAAATATTTGCTCAAAACCTAAAAACTTTATTATGCTTTGATTTACTGTTTTATGAAATCTTAAACCACCCTTATAAGGACCTATTGCACTATTAAATTGTACTCTATATCCCCTATTTACTCTTACTTTTCCTTCATCATCAACCCATGGTACTCTAAAAAAGATTTGTCTTTCAGGTTCAACTATTCTTTCTAATAATCCCTCTTCAATATACTCTGGATGTTTATCAAATACTGGCGCTAATGAAATTAAAACCTCTTTTACTGCATTTAAAAATTCTACTTCTCCCTTGTTTCTTTCTTCTACTTCTTTAATAACTTTTTCTACATACTCTTTGCCTAACATACTAAATTCAACTCCCCATTTTTATATTTGCTCATTTTATGATTTTTATATCACAAATAAACCGAATTAATAATTTATCAGTATTATACATCTATAAGTATATTTTTGTAAATATTTTTTGTTATTTTTATGTTTTGTTATAATTTTTCTTGTTTTATTAACAAATTGATATTTTAACCGAAGAAAAACTGTGTTTCCAAAGTTAATTTAAAAAAATAATGATATTATTAGACCTAACACAAGACCACCCATATGGGCAAAATTATCTATATTTGGAATAGTTATCCCTATTAATATGTTTAACAATATAGTCTCTATTATATTTTTAATATATAATTTTCCTATTTTCTTTTTATTTTTAAATCCAAAGATAAGCATAGCTCCCAATAGTCCAAAAATTGCTCCTGAAGCTCCAACAGATATTCCTTTAGAAAATAAATAACTAAAAACAGAAGCTCCTAATAATGAAAAAACATAAATTAAAATATATTTTTTTGTTCCATATACTTCTTCTACTTCTTTACCTATAATATTTAATGCACTCATATTAAAAAATAAATGCATTATACCTCCATGTAAAAAACCTGCTGTAATAAGCCTATAAAATTCTCCATTTTCTATTAAAATATTATATTTAGCCCCCATTTCAACTAAAGTATAAATATCTATATTAAACAATCTTCTAGAATTTATTATTTCTAATAAATATACGATTATATTTATTAGTATGATAGTATAAGTAATTTTATATTTTGTTAATTCTAGCCTTTTCTTTTTTCTTTTATTATTACTAATTAAATTTATTATTGGTACATAAACTTTTGTACCTTCTCCATAATAAAGAATCTTGTTACTCTCTAATGAGAAAATTAGTTTATTATAGTTAGCTTCTATAAAATTTAGTTCTCTCTTTTTAGTTATTACTATATTATTTATAAAAAAGGGTTTATTTAAACTTTTTGATAAAAACTCAAAACATTCATTATAAGTGCTTGTATCATCTTCTTCTGTTACTATTACAGCTGCATAATTTTCACCAAGATCAAGTAATGCAACCCATCTATTTAAATTCGTAAAAGCACTATAATAGTCCTTAATAAAAAATTTTAATTCCTTTGTTAAAATATTGAAAAAATCCCTTTCAAACTGCTCCAAACTCACACCCCACCTTTCAGTTTGGAGTGTGGAGTGTTGAGTTTGGAGTAAAGGTAAATTTTCAGCATAGCTGAAAATCATCATAAACTCCACACTTCAAACTCCAAACTCCACGCTAATCTACACTCCGCACTAGTTTAAAGTTTCTATAAAAATTGGGACTTTCTAAATGTATTTCTTAGAAGTCCCTTAAATTTCTTATTGAATTTCTTTTTCTAGCATATCTAAAAGTTCGTTGAATCTTGAGATTGTGGCTTCTAATGGTTTTGAAGTTGTCATATCCACACCTGCATTTTTGAGTATTTCTATTGGATAATCACTTCCGCCGCTCTTTAAGAAACCAATATACTTAGATACTGCATCTTTTTCCTTATCTAAAATTGATTTTGCAAAAGCAGATGCTGCTGCATATCCAGTAGCATATTGATATACATAGAAATCAGAATAGAAATGAGGTATTCTTGCCCATTCACTATCTATTTCTTTATCAACTACCATTGATGGTCCAAAGTATTTTACATTCAAATCATGCCAAGCTTTATTATAATCTGTAGCAGTTAATGATTCTCCTTTTTCTATACTTTCATGAGTAAATAATTCAAATTCTGCAAACATCAATTGTCTAAATACTGTAGTTCTAATTTGTTCTAGTTCTTGATTTATTAAGAATAGCTTTTTCTTTTTATCCTCTTCCTTATTTATTAAATGATGAATTAATAAAGCCTCATTTGTTGTTGATGCGACTTCTGCGCAGAACAAGGTATATCCAGCATAAATATATGGCTGCTCTTTTCTAGAATAATAAGAGTGGATTGAGTGCCCCATTTCATGAGCTAAAGTGGATACATCATTTAATGTATAATTATAATTTAAAAGTACATAAGGCATTGTTTTATAACCGCCCCAGGAGTAAGCTCCTCCTCTTTTTCCTTTATTTTGATAAATATCTATCCAGCCATCCTTAATTCCACTATTAAATATTTGTAAATATTCTTCTCCTAAAGGAGCTAAACCTTCTGTAATTATATTTACAGCTTCATCAAATTCTATATGTTCCTTTGGCATTTCGATTACAGGTACATATAAATCATACATATGAATTTCATCTAATTCTAAAAGTTTCCTTTTTAAATCTACATATCTATGAAGTGATTTAATATTATCATTAATAGTTTTTATAGAATTTGTATATACTTCAACAGGAATTTCATTTGGCTTTAAGGATGCCTCTAAGGCAGAATTATACTTTCGTATTTTAGCACTAAAATTAAAGTTTTTTATTGAACTTGTTAATGAAGTTGCTAAAGTATTTTCTAACTTCTTATATTCGCTAAATAAGGCTGTGAATGCTTCTTTTCTAACTTTTCTATCCTTACTTTTAATAAAAGTTGAATAGTTTGCTTCTGTTAATTCTACTTTTTCTCCATCTTCATCAGTTATAGTTGGGAATTTCATATCTGCATTAGTTAACATATTGTGTATTGTACTTGGTGCGTCAAGACAGTCTGAAACTTTTGCTAATAATTCTTCCTCTTTTTTAGTTAAAATATGAGGTTTTTCTTTTAAAATATCCTTAAACATGAAATCATACATTTTAAATTCTTCATTATTATTAATAATACTTTCAATATATCCATCTTCAAAGGATAAAATTTCTGGTACAAAATAAGATGTAAAAGATGAAAACTCTGCTAAATAAGCGTCAATTCTATTCATCATTGCTTGATACTTTGTATTTGAAGTATCTTCATCACTCTTTAAATGAGCATAAATGTATATATTTTCTACTTTTATATCAAGTTCTTCACTCTTTTTTAAATATTCAAGGAGAAGCTTCTCATCTTTTAACCTTCCTTCAAAAGTTTTTAGTATTGGTGCTTCTTCTTTTACTTCTTTAAAGGCTTTTTCCCAAGCTTCATCATTAGGGAAAATCTTATTTACTTTCCATTTGAATTTTTCCTCTATTTCTTCTCTGCTTTTCAGCTTTTTTAAATCACTCATAATACTGCCTAATACTTAGGCCCTCCCTTCTACATATATTCTTCTTCTTTGCCCTTAATATCATTAAAGACCTTTTCCATAGTTAAATCAATTAAACCTAAAGCTTTTTCTATTTTTTCCTTCATAATATTATAATCCTCAACATAGTTAAATTTTATTAAAAATGTTGGATTATATTCATCTAAAACATCTTCTATTTCAAAATCATTTTCTTTAAAAATTTCATAATTAAAAAGATCATATATAGCAGAGTATTCCCATTCTTCAACATCTTTATTTGTATCAAAGTATAAATTTACAATTCCATTTAAAACAAAAAATTTTTTTACATATTCAGCTCCCTCTGAAACCTGAAAGCTGCCTAACTCTTTTGTTATAAATCCTGTTTCACTATCCTTTTCCATTAATACTAAACTTGAAAAATCCATATTTCTTCCTCCAATATACTTACTTTAGTTTTTCAACTTATATATATTATATGTTTTATTCAGAATATAAATCAACCTATAAAAGTGCATAGAACTTATATTTAATGCATAGTTCACAAGTTTAATATTATAAATTTTCTAAATTTAGAAAACTAGGAAATAATTTCATTCTAAGCTGTGAATTATGCACTATAAGCAAAAAAATTGCTTTTCAATATCTAAATATGGCAATACTATTAATAATAAAATAAAGTGTATATTATAAAGTTATTCTTGCAAGTCATTTGCATTTTCATATATAATAGAAAAAGAAATTTTAGGAGATGATTATTAAATGATTAATATAAAAAACCTATGTTTTTCATATTCTAATAAGCCACCTTATGCATTAAATAATATAAACCTCACTATTCCTGATGGTGTTTATTTATCTATTATTGGCGAAAATGGAAGTTGTAAAACTACACTAATAAAATTAATTTTAGGAATTCTAAAGCCTAATTTAGGTTCTATTGAAATAAGTACCAATAATATTGGATATGTTCCTCAGAGACTTGATTCTTTTAATTCTCAATTCCCAATTACAGTTAAGGAAGTCTTATCATGTCATAAAAAATCCTTAAAAAATAAAAATATTAATATCTTAGACATTCTTAAAATAGTTAATATGAATGATTATAAAAACAAATTGTTAGGAATGTTATCAGGCGGACAGCAACAAAGAGTTCTAATCGCAAGAGCTTTAATGGGAAATCCTGATATTATTATTTTAGATGAACCTTCTACTGGAGTTGATGAAATAAATCAAAAAGAAATTTATAGTATATTAAGAAAATTAAATAAAGAAAATAAAAAAACTATTATTTCTATTGAACATAATATTAATATTGCTTTAGAAAATTCAACTCATATATTAAGAATAAATAATGGAGAAGTTAAACTTTATACTGTTGAAGAATATAAAAAAATTAGAAATAATAATTTGGATTTAGATAATGTTATTTAATTTCTTTATTTCGGAAAGGTAGATTTTATGTTTCAATTAGATTTTATGCAGAATGCTTTTATTGCTGGAATAATTATTTCAATACTTTGTCCTTTTATAGGCCTTTTTTTAGTACTAAGACGCTATTCTACAATTGGTGACACTCTATCCCACTCTTCCTTTGCTGGTGTAGCCATAGGTCTTGTTTTGGGTATTAATCCAATATTATCAGCATTCTTATTTACTACTATCTGCGCTATAGTTATTGAATTTCTAAGAGGTTATTATAAGAAATATGCAGAACTTGTTATGTCTATAGTACTTACCCTAAGCCTTGGAATTGCAATTCTATTAATAAGCAGCGGGAAAGCATCAACTAAGGTTAACTCTTATTTATTTGGAAGTATTTTAACAGTTTCCAGCGAAGATATAAAGTTAATTTTTATTGTTGGAATTATATCATTACTTACTCTGATATTTTTATATAATAAGCTTCTTTATATAACCTTTGATGAAGAGGGTGCTAAAACTTCCAACATTAATGTAAAATTAATAAACTATATTTTCACTATTTTAGTTGGAGCAACAATTTCAATGTCTATTAGAGTTATGGGCTTACTAGTTATCTCATCAATTATGATAGTTCCTGTTGCAACTGCAATGCAATTAAAAAAGGGATTTAAAACGACTTTAATTTCTTCTATTATTTTTGGAATGATAGATATACTTTTAGGGTTAAGCTTATCTTATTATATTGATAGTGCTCCAGGAGGAACCATTGCTATTACTTCAGTTATTACCTTAACAATAGTTATAATAATCAATAAATTTTTAAATAATAAATAAAAAAATTCAAGATTAGTTTCTTGAATTTTTTTTATCCTTACACTCTTCACAAACACCCTTAAGTTCTAATTTATGTTCTGTTAAACTAAAACCTGCCTGGGCTTTAATAATTTCTTCTATTTCTTCCATAGGACATTGAATTTCCACACTTTTATTACATAAATCACATTTTAAAAGATGTTTATGTCCTTCTTTTTTTAAAACATAAAGGGCTGGACCATCTATATTTATTTTCTTGATTATTTCTTTCTCTTCAAATAATTCTAATGTTCTGTAAATGGTACTAAGATTTAAATTTTCATATTGCTTTTTACATAAATCATATATATTTTCTGCAGAAAGACCTTTATTTGAAGATTTTAATATATTTAATATTGCAATTCTTCCACTCGTTATTCTTATATTATTATCTTTTAAATACCTTTCCCAGCTCATATTTTTCTCCTAACGTAATTTAATAATTTTATTATATCACTAAAACTAAATATGTTAAACACCGAAAACTATCATCTTTAGCCCGAGACAAATTAAAATAAATCCACCTAATATATCAGCATATTTATTTACAAAGTCTATTTTCCTTATATATTTACAAGTAAAGAAACCTACCAAGCAAATTAATAATGTTACTAAACCTACTATTAAAGAATATAAAAAAATTACAATAAATTTTGTTGAATAAAGGCTAGTAAAACCAACTACCAATGCATCTATGCTAACTGAAATTCCTAGTATTATATACATTGTTTTTTTAATTAACAATGCATCATCAGTATCTTCTTTTTTAAAGGAATCTATTATCATTATAATACCAAGCAAAAATACAGTGATTCCGCCTAAAATATCAGGAATTGTTACTATGTATTCATTAAATAGCCTTCCTTGAATTCCCCCTAATAAAATAAATAAAAATTGAAAAAAAGAAAATGATAAAATAAATGCTATTTTACTCCTTCTCTTAAGCTTTGGATTTATACCAAGACTTATTGTAAGCCCCAAGGCATCCATACCTAATGCCATAGCAACAAAAAATATATCTTTTAAAGTCATTTTTTCCCTCCCTAGTTTATCATATCTACCCTTCTTTACTATTTTATTAATTAGCACCATATTTATGATGATTTTTTTTGCAAAAAAAACTTTTATTTCGACAGAAATTGTTGTATATTATTATATAGCGTATATAAATAACAAAAAGTATATCACATTTACTATTTTTAATAAAAGGAGAGTATAATAATGGCTAATTGCATAGTTGCACAATCTGGAGGACCAACTTCTGTTATAAATTCAAGTGTCGTTGGTATATTAAAAGGAAATAAAGACTTAGGAGCTTATGATAAAGTTTATGCTGGTTTAAATGGAATTGAAGGAATTTTAAATGGAAATATAATTGATTTATCAAATTTTTCAGATGATGAAATAGAGGAATTTAGATATACACCATCCTCTGGCCTTGGTTCTTGCAGATATAAAATGAAAAATATTGAAGAATCTACTGAAGAGTATGATAAGCTTATAGATATATTAAAAGCAAATAATATTAAAGCCTTCTTTTATGTTGGAGGCAATGATTCAATGGACACTATCGCTAAGCTTGGCAAATATGCAAAATTAAAGAATATAGATATTAACTTTATAGGTATTCCAAAGACTATTGATAATGATTTAATGTATACTGATCATACTCCTGGTTTTGCTAGTGCTGCGAAATTTATAGCTACTACAACCTTGGAAACATATCTAGATGCATCAGTTTACATAAATAATGGAATATTTATATTAGAAACTATGGGAAGAGATACAGGCTGGTTAGCTGCCGCTGCTTGTATGGCAAGAATTAATAATAAACCTGCTGCAGATTTTATTTATTTACCTGAAGTAGTTTTTGATGTAGAAACTTTTCTTATAGATGTGAGAAAAAAATTCCAAGAGCAAAACAAAGTATTTATAGTTGTTTCAGAAGGAATAAAAAATAAAGAAGGTAAATTCTTATCAGAAATTCCTCAATTTGGCGATGATAAATTTGGTCATGCCCAATTAGGTGGTATTGGGAATTACCTTAAGAACCTAATAGTGAATTCTGGTATAACAACTAGAGCTAAAGCTTTAGAGCTTGGTATTCTTCAAAGATGTGCAATGCATTGTGCATCAAAAACAGATTTAGATGAAGCCTTTAATGCTGGATATTCAGGCATAAAATATTCACTTGAAAATAAAAGTGGTTATATGGTAGCAATTAAAAGAGAAAGTAATTCTCCATATAAGACGTCTCACTTTTTAATTGAAGCAGATAAAGTTGCAAATAAGGTAAAATATTTCCCTGTAGAATTAGTTAATGAAAAAGGAAATCATATAAAAGAAGAAGCTTTAGAATACTTCTTACCTTTAATTGAAGGCTCTCCTTCTATTAAATTTAAAGACAATTTACCAAAATATAAAGTAATAAGATAAAAAAGTTGCTATGTTGCAGCTTTTTTATTTTTATATTTAAAATTTAATTTTCATTCTAAATTAAATAAAAATATATTAGCTTATATAATAATTATTGTTGTTTGATTGGTATAATTCCTTATAGTATAATAAAATTCAGATTATGAATTTTACATATGTTTATATAAATAAACTAGGAGGAAAAAATGATAGTTTTAAGTTGTAAATCCATATCTAAAAGTTATGGAATAAAAGAAATCTTAAAAGATGTTACTTTCTCAATCAATGAAGGAGACAAAGTTGGAATTATTGGAGGAAATGGGGAAGGTAAATCTACTTTATTTAAAATTATTTCAAAGGAATTATCTTATGATTCAGGAGAAATCTTTATTGACAAGAATAAAACTATCGGTTATTTAAGTCAAAATATAGATTTAGATTTAGAAAATACTATTTATGAAGAAATGAATTTAGTATTTAAAGAATTTATTGATATTGAAAATAAATTAAAAGAATTAGAAATAGAAATGAATCAACCTTATGATGAAGTTAACGCATCCTATTATGATAAATTAATAAAAAAATATACAACATTACAAGATCTATATACAAATAAAGGCGGCTACAGCTATAAAGGTGAAATATCAAGGGTTTTAAAAGGGCTTGGATTTTTAGAAGAAGATTTTAACAAAGTAATAGGAACTCTTAGCGGAGGTCAAAAAACAAGAGCTTCTCTATGTAAGCTTCTTCTTAGAAATCCAGATATAATTCTATTAGATGAGCCTACTAACCATTTAGATTTAGATGCAATAGAATGGCTTGAAGAATACTTAACAGCTTATAAAGGTACGGTTTTAGTTATTTCGCACGATAGATTCTTTTTAGATAAAGTAACAAACAAAACCTTTGAAGTAATCAATGGACATGTTAATTGTTATAATGTAGCTTATACAAAATTTATTGATCAAAGACGAAAAAATTATGAAGCCCAACTTAAAGCTTATAATTTGCAACAAGCAGAAATAAAAAGACAAGAAGCTATTATAGAAAGATTTAGAAGCTTTAACAGAGAAAAAAGCATAAGAGCTGCAGAAAGCAGAGAAAAAGCCTTAGAAAAAATAGAAAGAATAGAAGCTCCTGATAAAGAAAAAGACCCGTCTAAAATAAAGTTTGAAACTGCTGTAAAAAGCGGTTATGATGTGCTCCATGTAGAAAACTTATCTAAAAGCTACGGAAACAAGACTCTTTTTTCTAACCTAAATATGGATATAAAAAGAGGAGAAAAAGTAGCCTTAATCGGTGAAAACGGGAGAGGAAAAACTACATTATTTAAAATAATTCTTGATAAAATTAAGGCTGATAATGGTAAAGTTATTTTAGGAACTAATGTAAATCCAAGTTACTATGATCAAGAGCAATCTGACCTTAATTTAAATAAAACAATAATAGATGAAGTATGGGATGAATTTCCTAGCCTTACTGTTACTAAAATAAGAAGTATACTTGCTTCCTTTTTATTTACTGGTGAGGATGTCTTTAAGGTCATAAATACTCTAAGTGGTGGAGAAAAATGCAGGATAAATTTACTAAAATTAATGTTATCAAAAGCTAATTTCCTATTATTAGACGAACCTACAAACCATCTAGACATCATCTCTAGAGAAGCTCTAGAAGATGCTTTATTAAGCTATGATGGTACAGTATTAGTAATATCTCATGATAGATACTTCCTAAATAAAGTAATTAATAAAATCCTTGAATTAAATGAAGATGGAATAAAGGAATATCTAGGAAACTATTCCTACTATCAAGAAAAAAAGATAAATCCTCATAGATTTGAAATTATCGAAGAAATTGCTAACGGAAAAACAAAAACTCAAATAAAAGAAGAACGTAAAAAGAAAAAAGAAAAAGAAAAAGAAGAAAAAGCTTTAAAAATAAAATTAAAAAAATTAGAAGATGATATCGCTAAATATGAAGACATGCTATTATCATTACAAGAAAAGCTATGCTTAGAAGAAGTTTATTCAAACCCAGTAGAAAGCGAAAAAGTAAATAAAGAAATTAAAAATATTGAGGAAACAATAGAAGACCTTTACGCAGATTGGGAAAGCTTAATCAATTGACAATTTCAATTAATTTTCAAATAAACTGAAAATCCAAAATAAAAAGGGCTATCATATTAACACGACAGCCCCTTTTTTCATAATTCAGTAAAGCTGAATTATTTATTTAATTTTCCATTGCAAACTGTCAATTGTCAACTGCTATTCTAAACTCCAGTAGATCCAAATCCCTTATCTCCTCTTAAAGCTTCAGAAAGTTCCTCAACTTCTTCTACATCAACTTTCCAAACAGGTTTTACTACCATTTGAGCAATTTTCATTCCCTTTTCAACTTTAAAAACTTCTTTTCCATGATTAATAAGTATTATTCCTATTTCTCCTCTATAACCTTCATCTATAGTTCCTGGAGTATTTAATACTGTAATCCCATTTTTTAAAGCTAATCCACTTCTCGGCCTAATTTGAGCTTCAGTTTGAAATGGAAGTTCTATTTTTATTCCTGTTCTTATTAAAGCACTTTCTGTAGGATTAATAACTTTTTCTTCTATAGAATATAAATCTAATCCTGCATCATTATAATGAGCATAATTAGGCAGTATTGCATCTTCATGTATTCTTTTTACTTTTAATTTAAATTCGTTCATTTTTATTCCTCCTCTATTGTATATTTTATATTTTACCATATTTTTTATTTCAAAAAAATATATCGTACAAAATCCCATAATTAATAAAAATTCACAAATTATATTAATTTTAAATTAATATAATTTGTGAAATATAAAGCTTTATGTGTAATAATTATTATTTTTTAACTGTCTTTAATCTATTAATAACAATAATTTTAGTAGACTTATTTTCATCATCAACAGTAAACTCATTCCAAGTATGATAAATTGGTTTTTCAAAATATTTTCTATCAACTATTGATATTACCCTATAACATCCATTATCCAAATTATCAAATACTACTTTCCCATCATCATCAGTTAATTTAGATTGCTTAAGCTTCGGTGAAATTCCTTGTAATAAGTATAAATTAACTTTTGCACCCTTTAAATTTGCTCCATTATAATTGCCTAATTTTACAATAACTTCAATGGTACCAGCAGCTTCATTATCTTTATTATCAATATCAAAATCATTATTTAATATATCTTCATCTTCTATAAAGCTTTCTTTTGCAGATAAATTATCATCAATTTTAATTTTCATATATACCTCCAATCACAATATAGTTACATAATATGAACAAGCTTGTGATTTGGTGATAAAATTTAATAATTTTATAATAACATCTTTTCTGCATCAGCAAATTCAAGAGGCTTGCTAAAATAATATCCTTGTAATAAATCACAGTTTATACTTTTTAAATAATCATATTGCTCTTTTGTTTCTACTCCTTCCGCAACCACTATTAAATTTAAATAATGGGAAAGTTCTATAATAGTATCAATTATATATTCGCTTTTCTCTTCAATAACAATTCCATCTATAAAACTCTTATCTATTTTTAAAGAATCAATAGGCAATATTCTTAAATAACTTAAAGAAGAATAACCAGTTCCAAAGTCATCTAAAGCTAAAGATACTCCTAATTTTCTTAACTGCTTTAGTTTTTCTATATTTTTCTCTGGATACTTCATAATAACACTTTCAGTAATTTCAAATTCTATATAACTAGCATCTAAATCATACTTCTTTAAGCTAGCTTCTATAAAAGGAAGTATTTTTTCACTCCTAATTTGCACATCAGATAAATTAATAGCAATCTTAAATTTTTTGTTTGTTTTTAAAGAAAGTTCCTTACATTTTTTAATACATTCCTCTATTATCTATAATAGTGCAAAAATACTTGAATAATTTTACAAATCAATAAAATAAAAAACATTTATGATAAATCCTTGTTATAATTAAGTTGCAACACAAAATATAACAGAAAGGACATACATAAATGTTTCAG
>Ga0209537_1002334_pt1 | contig 19225 bp, 14 predicted proteins | sample BioPla4DNA1_FD_187698 | JGI IMG/M metagenome (GOLD analysis project Ga0209537, IMG submission 187698) | Biogas fermentation microbial communities from Germany - Plant 4 DNA1 (SPAdes) (version 2) | ecosystem: Engineered > Bioreactor > Anaerobic > Digestate | place: Bielefeld, North... | reverse complement strand
ATTAAAGAGTACCTATATTTTAGTAAATCGACAAGGTGTCCGGATGTACCGTTATGCTGTCCGGATAATTCCGAAACGACGTCCGGATGCTGCCGGAATCAGTGTCCGGATGTACCCGAAATATGCAATACATTAAATATTTAAAATTGACATATAGTTAAATTTAATAAATTTTAGAAATAAATAAAAGCTTAGGGTTTAATGCTCCTTTAAGCTTTTATTTATTTTTTGTGGTTAAAATAAATTTAATGTGTTAAAATGTTTATGTATAATTTGGAGGGATGTAATTGAGAAGGGAAATATATTTAGACAACAGTGCAACTACAAAGCCATATGATGAGGTTGTTGAGGTTATCAGTGATATAAATAGAAATATATACGGTAATCCGTCTTCTTTGCATACAAAAGGGATTGAAGCGGAAAAAATCATTAAAAATTCAAGGGAGATTATAGCTAAAACCCTTATGGCTGAAAATGATGAAATCTACTTTACTTCAGGAGGGACTGAAGGGAATAACCTTGCTATTTTAGGGTATTTACGAGCTAATCCCAGGAAGGGTAAACATGTTATAACCACTAAGATTGAGCATCCTTCAGTTTTGGAGGTATTTAAATTTTTATCCACGGAAGGTTACAGAGTGGACTTTATAGATGTTGACCAAAACGGGCAGGTAGATGTTAAAGACATTGAAGAAAAAGTATGTGAAGAAACCTCATTAATCAGTATAATTTATGTAAATAATGAAATTGGAACCATACAGCCAATTGAAAAAATTGCAAAAATAAAAAAAGATGCAGTACTTCATGTGGACGCTGTACAGGGGTACGGGAAGTTTAAAATAATACCTAAGAAACTGGGGATTGATTTAATGACAATAAGCTCTCACAAAATTCATGGACCTAAGGGCGTGGGAGCAATTTATAAAAATAAAAATGTAAGATTAAGTCCAATACTATTAGGGGGAGGGCAGGAAAGCCTTATAAGATCCGGGACAGAAAATGTTTCAGGGATATACGGTTTTGCCACCGCAGCACGTATAACTTTTGATAACATTGAAGAAAATTATAATAAATGTAAAAAATTAAAGAATTTATTAGTTGAAAAGCTTAAATCTGAAATTGAAGGTGTAAAGATTATATCACCGGGGGATTCTTTACCCTATATATTAAATGCGTCATTTGAAAATATACGTGGGGAAGTGCTTCTTCATCATTTAGAAGAAAGAAATATATTTGTATCAACAGGAGCTGCCTGTTCTTCAAGAAAAAACATTCACAGCCATGTGCTAAAGGCTTTGGGCTTACCACCGGGCTGTATTGAGGGGGCTATAAGGTTTAGCTTTTCCCATACCAATACAGTGGAAGATGTAGAGGAGACAGTGGATGCCCTAAAAAGTATTCTACCTAGAATAAGTATTAGAAGTGGAGGAAGAGGATGGAAAAGGTAATTTTAATAAGATGCGGTGAAATAATGCTTAAAGGTTTAAACAGACCTGCTTTTGAAAAAAAACTTGTTGATAATATTAAAAGGGCGGTTGCAGGCTTAGGAAAAGCTGAGGTTAGAAAAGCCCAGGGCAGGATTTATGTGGAGCCTGAAAGTTCTGATTATGATTTTGATGAATGTGTAAATATCCTTACAAAAGTATTTGGAATTGTATCTGTAAGTGTTGTGTGGAAGGTGGAATCCGATATTGATGTAATCAGGGAAAGTGCTTTGAAGATGGCTTCTAAATTAGTTGAAGAAAAGGGATATACCACATTTAAAGTTGAAACAAAAAGGGGTAACAAAAAATTTCCTTTAACTTCACCTGAAATTAACGGGAAAGTAGGAGGCTATATTTTATCCAAAACCCCAAAACTCAGCGTTGATGTAAACAACCCTTCATTTGTTTTATATATTGAAGTAAGGGAATACACATACATATATTCAGAGATAATTCCCGCTGCCGGGGGAATGCCCATTGGCACCAATGGAAAGGCCATGCTTCTTTTGTCGGGGGGGATTGACAGTCCCGTTGCAGGCTGGATGGTAGGTAAAAGAGGAGTTGAAATAGAGGCAGTTCACTTTCACAGCTATCCTTACACCAGTGAGAGGGCAAAGGAAAAAGTAATTGATCTTGCTAAAATTTTATGTGATTATTGCCACAAAATTGACCTTTATATAGTTCCCTTTACAGATGTACAGTTAGAAATAAATGATAAATGTCCCCATGAACAGTCCACTATAATAATGAGAAGAGCCATGATGAAAATTGCAGAGAAAATAGCTCAAAAGACAGGAGCAGTTGGTCTTGTAACGGGAGAAAGTTTAGGACAGGTGGCAAGCCAGACTATAGAAAGCCTTGCTGTGACAAATGCATCAGTGGATATGCCGGTTTTCAGGCCTCTTATAGGAATGGACAAAAATGAAGTGGTTATTTTAGCCAAAAAAATAGGTACTTATGAAACTTCAATACTTCCATACGAAGACTGCTGTACTGTTTTTGTGCCAAAACACCCCAATACAAAACCTAAATTAGAAAGGATAATTATGTCAGAAAAAAAGGCTGATTTGGATAATTTAATTGAAAAGGCTGTAGAAGACACTGAAAAACTTATAATAACCAGGGATTAACATTACATTTTATTTAATTATTAGATAAATTTAATTGTGTGTAATAATATATAATTAAGCAACAATAATTATATAATATATTTAAAATTATTAAGTGGTAGAAGGTAGGTAAATGTTGCTTAATTTTTTATCCCAAAAAAAGACAAAGGTTACATTAATTATTTTTATAGTTATTGCTTCAGCATTGTTTTTTGGCGCTTTTAAATTTTTAAACAAGAAAACTTTCTATAAGGGCGTGCTTATAGAAGGTATAGATGTTTCCGGTCTTGATATAAATGGTGCCAGGGAAGTAGTGGGAAAAAAGCTTGATAATTTTATAAGTTCAAATAGTATAAGATTAAGGTATGAAGACAAGGTGTGGGAAATTCCTTTAGAGGATATTTCCTATAGATTTCTTTTGGAAAATACACTTATAGATGCCTATAAGCTTGGAAGGGAAGGCGGGGTTTTTGCTAGGACAGGGGAGCTTATTAACCTTATGTACTATGGCAAAAATGTCCTGGTAGATTCAACTTATTCTAAACAAGAGCTTTTAGAGATACTTTCAGATATTAAAAACCAAATAGACAGAAAAGAAAAGAATGCCAAAGCTGAATATGAAAATGGGCGGGTAAAGCATGATAAAGAGGTTATTGGCAAGATTATGGATGTTGACAAAAATGTTGAAATGATAGAAAATAGAATATTAAGAAGGGATTTTTCAGCTATAGATTTGCAGGTTAAAGAGGTGACCCCTGAAATTCAATTAAAGGATATTTCTCACATCCAAGAGGTTATTGCTTCATTTTCTACATCTTTTAATCCTAATAATGTCAACCGGACTTATAACATCAAACTGGCTTGTGAAAGAATAAACAACAGTCTGATTATGCCAAATCAAGTTTTTTCTATGGATAAAGCACTAGGGACCAGGACGAAAGAGAATGGCTATAAAAACGCCCCTGTAATTATAAAAAACCAGCTTATAGAGGGAGTCGGCGGCGGGGTTTGTCAGGTTACTTCAACTTTGTATGTAGCAGTACTTAAAGCAAAATTAGGTGTGGTAGAAAGGGTAAACCACTCCATTCCCTTAGGTTATGTTGAGCCAGGTCAGGATGCCACAATTGCCGAAGGGTATATTGATTTTAAATTTAAGAATAACAAAGAATATCCGATATTATTAAATGCAGAGGTATCCGGTGGACAAATAATTATAAGGCTTATAGGAAAAAAAGAGCCTGTAAAGTATAATGTGACTTTAAAGTCTGTTATAATCGAGAGAATAAGCCCGGGTGCAAGTGAAGTAATACATGACTGGTCACTGGCAGAAGGGGAAATGGTGGTTGAAAAGCGCCCGGTAGAGGGTTTGAGGGTTGCAGTTTATAGGGAGACATATGATGAGAAGTATAAACTTATAGAAAGGGAAAAAATATCTGAAGATTTATATAGACCTGTAAAGGGACGCATCAGGGTAGGACATATCAGAAGATAAATAAATAATGGGTGAGGTTATATTTATGGAAGAAGCTCTATACAACAAAAGCATCACATGTCCTGTGTGTGGTAAAAAAATTGAAGTAACCAGGGTTAAGTCCAGAAGCTGTATTGTATCCTCCAGGGATACTGATTTTTGTGTTTATTACAAAACTGTAAATCCTATGTTTTATGATGCATGGGTGTGTGAATTTTGTGGATATGCCGCCCAGTCTGACAGATTTGAGGAAATTTCTTCACGGGATGCAGAGAAGGTCATTAAAGAAATTAGCCCCCGGTGGAAAAAAAGAAGTTTTACAGGGGTAAGAAGTCCGGAAAAGGCACTGGAGGCTTTTAAACTTGCACTTTATAATGTCCAGACAATAGATTCAAGACCAAGTGATTTTGCTAAGATATGCTTAAGGATAGCCTGGATTTACAGGATGTTAAAAGACGAAAGGGAAAAGAAGTTTTTAGAACACGCATTGCACTTTTATTATGAAGTATATGAAAAAGAAGAACTTCCTGTAGGCAAAATGGACGAGTTTACATGTATGTATATGATAGCAGAGCTTAACAGGCGTCTTGAAAATTATGATGAAGCCATCAAGTGGTTTAACAGACTAATAAGCTCCCAGGAGGCAAGACAAAATAAAGTTGTTTTGGAAATGGCAAGGGAACAATATTATCTTACAAGAGAGCAAAAAGAAAGTTGACATTGGCATGAATTATTATTATTATTAATCTAGTGTTATTTTGAAGAAAATCCACTTTGGTGGTTTTTTTCTTGATGCCCTTTAAGCTTTTATTTTTACAGGAGGTTTTTTATTATGTATAGTTTAAGTGAAATAAAAAAGATTGACCCTCAGGTTGCAGGGGAGATTGAAAAAGAGATTATGCGCCAGAGAAACAACATAGAACTTATAGCATCTGAGAACTTTGTAAGCTGTGCGGTTATGGAGGCAATGGGGACACCTCTTACAAATAAATATGCTGAAGGCTATCCTGGGAAAAGATATTATGGCGGCTGTGAATACGTAGATGTTATTGAGGATATAGCAATTGAAAGGGCAAAAGAGATATTCGGAGCAGAACATGCCAATGTACAGCCGCATTCAGGAGCACAGGCCAACATGGCAGTATTTTTCTCTGTTTTAAATCCGGGAGACACAATTTTAGGAATGGATCTTTCCCATGGTGGTCATTTAACCCACGGAAGTCCCGTGAATATGTCGGGTAAATATTTTAATGTGGTATCCTACGGTGTAAGTAAGGATGACTATAGAATAGATTATGAAGAAGTAAGAAAGTTAGCTTTAGAGAATAAACCAAAACTGATAGTTGCCGGGGCAAGTGCTTATCCTAGAATACTGGATTTTAAAAAGTTCAGGGAAATAGCAGATGAAGTTGGAGCATATTTGCTTGTTGATATGGCACATATTGCAGGTCTTGTTGCAGCAGGACTTCATCCTAATCCGGTACCATATGCCCACTTTGTAACAACTACTACACATAAGACCCTTAGAGGTCCAAGGGGCGGTTTGATCCTTTGTAAAGAAGAATTTGCAAAAAAAGTTAACAAGGCAGTTTTCCCGGGAATACAAGGTGGTCCGTTAATGCACATTATAGCAGCAAAGGCTGTTGGATTTAAAGAAGTAATGACAGATGAATTTAAAAAGTATCAGGAACAAGTAGTTAAAAATGCAAAGGCACTGGCTGATGCATTAATGGAAAAAGGCATGGATATTGTATCCGGAGGAACGGACAACCATTTAATGCTTGTAGATTTGAGGAATAAAGGCATTACAGGAAAAGACGCTCAAAACATGTTGGACGAGGTTCATATTACTGTAAATAAAAACGGAATTCCTTTTGACACCCAAAGTCCCTTTATTACAAGTGGAATCAGGCTGGGTACCCCGGCAGTTACGACAAGGGGAATGAAGGAAGAAGATATGAGGGAGATAGCAGAACTTATAAACCTTACTCTCACTGATTTTGACAACTCAAAAGAAAATATAAAAGAGAGAGTAGGAGTTTTGTGTAAAAAATATCCCCTATATTAATTTTTATATATATTACAACCCAAAAAAGTACCAGAATTTTTATCTGGTGCTTTTTTGGTTATTTTTAGGTTTAAACTGGCAAAATTTTATCAAAAATTTTTATGAACAAAATACTTCTTTTATATTGTCTTCCACACTTATTTTATAGGCAGCAACACCTAATTCGGGGAGTTCTTTTAACATTTTGGTTTTTTCTTCATCCAAAGGCTCGTTTTTGTTATTATTGGATACATATATTAAGCTTACATCAAATCCGGCTAAAGTTGCTTTGTATAATTCTTCAAACAATGCGCTGCTGACAGATGATGTAAAAAGAAGGATATTTGATTTTTTTAAAATATTGTTTTCAACGTACACAGAGAGCAAATCTTTAGTTTCTATATCCTGGTTAAATTTTATTTTAGCAAGGATGTCGTATATGTTTTGAAACTGAAGGATGTTTTCTGCTTTAATTTCTGTGTAGCTGTCTTTATAATAAATTAAACTTACGCTTGCCCGGCTGCCTAAAAGGTAGTATGTGAATGATACAGCACATTCAATAATGGTGTCTTCAATTAAAAGATTTTCCTCATCAGAATATCCGGGTTTTGTTAAATCCAGTATGATGGCAGAGTTTGCCCTGGATGTAGCGTCAAATTTTTTCACCAGTAGTTTATTCATTTTAGAAGAAAGTTTCCAGTGAATCCTTCTGATACTGTCCCCATATATATATTCCCTGATATCTGAAATGGTGTTTGTATTTTCATATAAAGACGTCGGTATTGAATGGGATTCAGAAAGAAGCATAGGTTTTAATTTCACACCGCTTAATTCCACAATACGGGGATACACTTTTATAACCTTTGGGCTCTTAGGTCTGTGAGTTAATTTGAAAATTCCCAGGTAATCCTCAAATTCTATGGATTTTATGCCTATTTCATATTCACCCCTGTATTTAGCTACGGCTTTAAACTGGAAAGTCTTTTTTGAAAAAGGGGGCAAAGAGAGACTTTCTTTTTCAAGTTGTTTTCCTAAAAAAACATTTCCAGCAGAAAAAGTAACATTGATATAAGGGTAAAGAAAAAAATCTTCATTGTGTATAATTAAACTGTAATTGAATTCTTCGCCTTTTACAATGCTTATTTTGTCTATTTCTTCAACATAAGTAAACCTTAGAAAAGCCAAAGTGGTAAGCAGTATAGAAATTAGCGGCGTAATTACAACAGCATAAAAAAACATGTATGGGATTTTGCCGCCATAAAAGTATATAAATAATAAAGCTAATGTAAAAAGGCTAAAATATAAAATTCTATTTCTTTTCATAATCATCCACCATTGGTACCCTTATTGATTGTAAAATGGAATCAATTATTTCTTCAGGGGTTAATTTTTTTAATTTTGCTTCTTGTTTCATAACAATTCTGTGGGACAAAACCGGTACAGCCATAAATTTTACATCTTCAGGTATTACATAAGTTCTGTTATTATAAAGAGCCCATGCCTGTGCAGCCCTAAACAGCGCTAAAGAACCCCTGGGGCTTGCACCTAAATATATATCCGGATGGGTTCTGGTTTCATTAACTATTTCAACAATATAATCATTTATAATTTTATCTGAATATATATTTTTTACTTTGTCTTGAATTTTAATAATATCTTCACTTTGAGCAACAGGTTCCAATTCATCTAAAGGATTTGTTTTTTGAAAACGGGAGAGTATATAGCTTTCCTCCCCTTTGTCAGGATATCCTATGGAAACTTTCATTAAAAACCTGTCAAGCTGTGCTTCAGGAAGAGGATATGTACCAAGATACTCTACTGGGTTTTGGGTAGCTAAAACCATAAAGGGCTTTGGCATGTCATAGGTAACCCCGTCAACGGTAACCTGCTTTTCTTCCATTACTTCCAAAAGGCTTGCCTGGGTTTTAGGTGAAGTCCTGTTAATTTCGTCTGCAAGTATTATTTGGCTCATAACACTTCCGGGATGAAATACAAACTCCCCTTTTTTTTGATTGTACATTGTAAAGCCTGTAATGTCAGAAGGAAGGACATCAGGTGTAAATTGTATCCTTTTAAATGAAGCGTTTATGGATTTTGCAATGCATGAAACTATACTGGTTTTTCCCACTCCGGGGACATCCTCTATCAGAACATGTCCATCACATATTAATGACATAAGTATAAGTTCAATGGTCTTTCTTTTACCCACAATTACTTTTTCCACATTTGTCACAATATTATTTAATATATCAATTGATTTTTCCATTATGGCCTCCTTTAATAAACATAAAAGATTTATTTAATAAAGAATTTTTTATAAATAAAAGTTTATAATACAATTATAAAAGTATACGTAAATAAATCAACATAAATAACAATTTAAATATTTTTTATATGCAAAGCTATAAAATTTAAAAGTTATAATATTTAAAATTAAATTTAAAATTTGTAAAAGCTAAAATGTTGTGAAATAATATAATAGCTTTAATTTTTTTCGGGTTGCCTCCAAAATATGTTTGTGGAAATTATACACCAGCTCTTTTTCTTCCTCGGTTATTTCAAGGCGGCTGTATCTGGCTTTTACAAATATATTTGCAACATCGCTGAAACTGTATGGGTGAAAACATCCATAATCGTCTATTCTTTTTGCATATTCATAGGGTGTTTCCCCGTCCATTACAGGTTTTTTAAGTATTTTAAGATGTTTCAGGTATTTTTCAAACAGTTTGATTGTACATTCCCTGGGATTTAATTTATATATTCTTCTAAGTTTTATTTTCCGTATCAGAAGGTTCAAGCCAATAGTAAGAGGAAATATTGCCAAAACGAATAATACTGTTAAAATAAGGCGTAAATTCAGCAGTTTTTTACCTATTCCTTCATTATTGGGCAAGAGGGGATTGCCTGTACCGGTAAAATTTCCGGGTAGGTAGCCTCCGGGGTTGTAACCATACTGCATCTGGTTATATAAATAAGGAGGAGGGGTTGAACCGGGGTTGTAATAAGAATAGTTAAAAATGGCAGTTGGCTCAAAAGGAACCCATCCAATTCCCTCAAAAAATACTTCCACCCATGCATGAGCGTCGGAATTTTTTACTTCATATAAATTCCCATCTGTAGGACTAAAGGGAAGTTTGTAGCCTTCTATATACCTGGAGGGTATGCCTATACACCTTGTGAGGATAGCCATGGCTGTTGCAAAGTAAGTACAATACCCTTCTCTTTTGTCAAAAAGAAAGTAATCTACAAAATCTCGCCCCTCCGGAACATCCCCCGGAGTTAGTGTGTAGTAGTAATATTGTGAAAGATAGGTTTCTATTGCCTTTACTTTATCAAAATTATTATTTTCATTTTCGGTTATTTCATGTGCAAGTAGGTAAACTCTTTCCGGAACGCTGTCAGGGACAAATGTATAATTGTCATAAACAAAATCAGTATAAATCAACGCAAACCTTAAGAAAAAGTATTTATCCAGTAGTTTTTCCAACTCATTGTTTGCATCTATGGCATACTGTAAAAAGAAGGTAATACCATATTTATATTCACTAAATTCTGAGAATAAATAATTCTGAAGATTTAGTGTAAATGTATGATTGTATATAATACCAGGACTACTTAAGTAACCATTATTAGAGTCTGTATTTATAAAGGAAGAAGCTATTAATAATTCCAGATGAGACATCTCCTCTGGATTAATGTATTTTAAAACCACATCATTACTTGATTTGTATCTTTCTAAATTATCCTGGTATGTAGGTTTAGTATAGTCAAAGTCTTGAGGGAAGGTATTAAGGTAATAATCCAGAAGAGTTTCTTCTATGTATAAATCGGTATTTCCTTCAAAATAATCAGATAATTCCTTACAAATGTTTTTTGTAATATAGTCACTCATTTCTTTTAATACTTTTCTAAGTTCAGTGACGTAAAGATCAGAATGGCTTTGTCTTAACATATTTTTAAAAACTTCTTTATCTGTATTAAAAAACAAAGTGTCTAATGTATAAGAAAAATTCTTTTCAAGGGATACAAGGTAAGTTAGCGTATCTTCTGTATCACAAAAAATCCAGTCTTTATGTATGTTTGCATCACCAAATTCAAAAATATCTGCATTTAAAGGTGCAAAAATAGTAGGTGTTTTTATATTGTCATAAGTAATCTTTATTTTAAGATAGGATGTAATGTCACTTAAAAGTTCAGGGCGCTGTTCATTAGAATTCGGATAAGCCATGTCAAAAAGGACATCATACATCATGGTGTAGTAATTCTTAGGGTGAGTATAATAATATCTTTGACTGGTATATCCTAATTCAGCTTCTGGATAATCCTCCATTTCAGTTTCATAAACCAAACTCCAACTATTATCTTCATAGCGGTTTTTTGAACGGCCCCTTAAATATATTCTTTTTTCAGATTCAACTTCTAATACCTTGGTCTCGTCTAATTTTAAATTTCCGCCTAAAGAACTACCATCTCCAAATCCGATGGATGCTAAAGAAAATACCCCTATATCCTGGACATCTTCAAATTTGCCTTTGTTTCCAAATTTAAGGGTAAGATCCTCATATACTTTTTGTATTTTTCTGTCCATCCATTTCCATTCAATGGGTTTTGAACTTACTGGTATTAAATTAGTTAAAAAAATTATCAATATACATATTGGAAGTGCAAATGCAAAAAGGCCGGAGAGTTTTACAATTTCATTTGTATTTTGTTTTGACTTTTTATAATAGATATGGAGAAAGTAATATATTAAAACTGAAACACAAAAAGTGTAGAAAGCTATGTATGCTTTATCCGCAAAGTAATCTAATATCCACTGACCTGAAAAGAGGCCAATGCCGCTTACAGCAATCATTAGAAAATTAAATTTTATAAATGTAAATATAAAAACAAAGATTGATAAACCGGCACATAATAAAACGGTAATAATGTAAGAATAAGGGTTGTTAAAAGGCTGAACATCTTTTATATAATCAATTAACCATGCAATTGGCTGGTAAACATAAAACAATAGGTTGTTTTTAAATAAGTAAATAAGAGCTATAACAATGAATAAAAAAATGCAAACTAATGATATTTTAAAAACTTTTTTATTTATAGTTATAACAGACAATACTAAAAGGACAATAAGCGATATTCCTGCAATTTCATAGTGTTTATATGGAAACAGTAATGTAGTGGTAAGCGGGTAAATAAGGCTAAAACTCATTAATAATGAGAGTAACAATTTAGTTATATAATTTGTAAGTTTTAAATCTTTCATTTAAAAAGAATCCCCCTTTTATAAAGAGAATACTAAAAATATTAAAATCAAAAAGTTGTGTATTTAAATTTTAATACTGTTTTAAAAAAAAATTCCTTTACAAAAGAATTATAAAGGAATTTAAAAATAAATCAATATTAATTGCATTATATTTCAGTAATATATTGCATTATATTTCAATGGATTTAATAACTTCTTTTAAAGTATTAGCTGATTCTAACAATTTTTTATGTTCATCATCACTAATAGGAACAGTGAGAATTCTGTCTACACCGTCCTTGTTAACAAGAGTGGGAACACTTAGGCAAACATCTGAAATCCCATATTGACCTTCGAGAAGACTAGATACGGTAAAAATGGAATTTTCATCCCTAACAATAGTTTCAACTATTCTTTTAACTGCAAGAGCTATGGCATAGTAAGTAGCTCCTTTTCTTTCTATTATGTGATATGCTGCATTTTTCACATCTTCATATATTTGTTTTCTGGTTCTGCCTTCTTCGCATTTTTGACAATCTTGACAAAACTGTTCCATAGGTATTCCGGCTATATTAGTAAGACTCCAGGTAGCAACTTCTGTATCCCCATGTTCACCTAATATATATGCATGGACATTTCTTGTATCTATTCCCACATGATCCCCTATTAAGTATCTGAACCTTGCAGTATCTAAAACTGTTCCCGAACCAATTACTTTGTTTTTAGGAAACCCTGACAGCTTGTACGTTACATATGTAAGTATGTCCACAGGGTTTGTTACAACTAAAAGGATTGCATCTTTGTTGTATTTTACAATTTCAGTTATTATGCTTTTAAACACTTCTGTATTCTTTTTAACTAAATCAAGTCTGGTTTCACCTTCTTTTTGATTTGCACCCGCAGTGATAATTATAATGTCAGAGTCAGCACAATCTTTGTAAGTTCCGCTGTATAGTTTAACAGGTCTTACAAAAGGTATTCCATGGTTCATATCCATAACTTCGCCTTCTGCTTTTTTTTCATTTATATCAATTAACACAATTTCAGAAACAAGCCCGCTTATCATTAATGTGTACGCAGTTGTTGAACCTACAAAGCCTGCTCCGATAACTGTTATTTTATTTATTACTTTACACAGCATATTATCCCCTCCTGTTATACTGGTTGTCTATTATAATATACCTTAAAATTAAAAAAGTAAACATATATTTGAAAGAGAATTATATAAAAGAGGTTTATTTAAATTTTTCTATTTTTAAATATATAAAATATAAAAATATTATATATAATTTTCTAAGTTTTTATCGGGAAAAGTAGTATGTATTTGTTTGATTTTTAAAATTAATTGTATTATAACAGTATATAAAATATTTGGTAGTGTAAAAAAGTTATAAAAGCACAGGAATATTGATGTTCAGCTATTTTCAAACCAATTAGCTTTTTTGTTGTACCTTGCAATATTATAATTTTTGGAGTAAAATATTTATTGCATTTGATGTGCGAGAGTGGCGGAATCGGCAGACGCGCTAGATTCAGGATCTAGTGGCCGCAAGGTTGTGAGGGTTCAAATCCCTTCTCTCGCACCATATTTTTATTAAAAAACTTTGCGGGTTTTATCCCAGCAAAAAAGCAAGGTCTTTTTTATAGCATTCTGATAAAAAAGACAAAAAACGTGAATGTATTGGATAATAAAATAACTATCAAAAAGTTTAATAGAGGAGACTGCAAAGATGAATGCAGAAATTTTGGCAGTAGGCACAGAACTTTTAATGGGGCAGATAGTAAATACAAATGCCCAATACATATCAGAAAGACTAAACAGCATTGGCATAAATGTATATTTCCACAGTGTTGTGGGAGACAATCCTAAAAGACTTGAAAGCAGCATAAAGTTAGCACTGGAAAGATCTGATTTGGTTGTAATAACCGGAGGGTTAGGTCCTACAAAAGACGATATAACAAAGGAAAAAGTTGCTGAAGTCTTTGGGAAAAGGATGGTTTTACATGAGGAGAGTCTTAAAAGAATAAAAGATTATTTTGTAAAACTTGGCAGGGAAATGACTGACAATAATGCAAAACAGGCTTATTTTCCTGAAGGCAGTATAGTTATTGAAAATAACAAGGGTACTGCCCCGGGGTGCATTATTGAAAGTGATAATAAATTTGTTGTAATATTGCCGGGCCCTCCACGGGAGATGCAGCCTATGTTTGATGAAAGTGTAATGCCATATCTTCAGAAAGATTCAGGTTATAAAATTGTATCAAAATATATAAGGACCTTTGGAATTGGCGAATCAAAGCTTGAAGAGATGATAATGGATCTGGTTGATAAACAGGAAGATGTGACAATTGCAACTTATGCAAAAATGGGGGAGGTTACAGTAAGGCTTACTTGTAAGTGCCCGTTATCCGAAGAAGGGTTTGATAAAATATGTCCTTTTGAGGATGAGATAGTAAAAAGATTAGGTTCTTATGTATATAGCACTGAAAATGAAAATTTGGAAAAAGTAGTTACAAAAATGCTTTTAGAAAACAACCTTACAATTGCCATTGCAGAGTCATGCACCGGCGGGTTGATTTGTTCTAAGCTTGTTTCTGTAAGCGGGGTATCGAAAGTTTTTAACAGGGGGATTATATCCTATAGCAATGACTCGAAGGTTCAAGATTTGGGTGTAAATGAGGATACAATTAAAAAATATGGTGCTGTAAGCACTCAAACGGCAATTGAAATGGCAGAAGGAGTAAAAAGAATAGCCGGTACCGATATAGGGGTTTCTATTACCGGAATTGCAGGTCCTGAAGGAGGAACGGCTGAAAAACCCGTAGGTCTTATGTACATGGCTTTAGCCTATAAAGGCAATACAGTGTGTAAAAAATTAAATTTATCCGGGGATAGGGAAAGAATAATAAATGTAGCTTCACTGCATGTATTAGACTTAATAAGAAGACAAATTGGAGGAATTGAAATTTGAGTAATAAAAAATTAGGTGGGGCTGCAGCTATTGTTATGTCATCTATTGTTGTCAGCAGAATAACAGGCTACATAAGAGAGATGATAACTCCTAATGTTTTTGGGTTGGGAAATGTAGGCGATGCGTATTCATATGCCTTCAGAATAACAGGACTTATGTATGATTTACTGGTTGGAGGGGCAATTGCAGCAGCTATTATACCGGTTTTGACAGGATATATTTCCAATAAAGATGAAGAAAACGGATGGAAGGCAGTAGGTACCTTTATCAATATAATAATAATCATAATGTCCTTTGTCTGTATATTGGGTATGTTTTTTACACCCCAGCTTATAAGAATGTTTTCTGGATTTGAAGGAGAAGAGCAAATAAAACTTACAGCTGATATAGCAAGAATCCTCTTTCCTTCTGTTGGATTTTTGATGCTTGCCGGGCTGTCTAACGGAATATTAAATTCCTATCAAAGATTTGCAGCGGCAGCTTATGGACCTTCAATTTACAACATTGGAAGTATTATAAGTTTGATATTTTTAAGTAAAAAGGGAGGTCCTACAAGTGTTGCCTATGGGGTTATGGCAAGTTCATTGGTATATTTTTTATTCCAATTAAGTTTTGTGTTTAAACATTTGAAGCATTATAGATTTAAAATATATATTAAGCATCCGGGATTTATTAAGCTTATTAAACTTGCAATACCTTCTTTGATGGCCTCTTCCGTTGTGCAGGTAAATGTTATGATTGCAAGTTTTTTTGCCACTTTTTTTGAACCTGGGAGCATGATAATTCTTAATATGGCAGACAGGACATGGCAGATGCCCTACGGGATATTTGCACAGGGCATGGGTATTGCAATGCTTCCTACATTGTCTACATACTTTTCCAGGGAGGAATTCAAAGAATATAAAGTTACACTTATAAAGTGCATTAAAACAGTTTTGTTATTTACAATTCCTTCTGCAGCAGGCTTTATAGTGCTGAGGGAAGAGGTTATAAAGACTTTATTTGATATTACCGGTTTTGCGCCGGAAAGCATAGCCCTTGCCGGCAGGGTACTTATGTTTTTTTCCATATCCCTTTTTAGCCAGTCAATTGTAAATGTTTTAAACAGGGCATACTATGCGGCAAAAGATACCATAACACCTTTAATTGCAGGTATAATTGCAATTGTTTTAAATTTTACCTTAAGTTTAACTTTTATAAAGACAACCAATCTTGGAGTTGCTGGCATGGCTTTATCCTATTCTTTGGTAAGTATAGTAAATGCCTTTCTGCTTTTAACTATTTTAAATAAAAAAATGAATGGGATGTACCTTAAAAGTCTTTTGAAATTTCTGTTTAAAATTTTCCCGGCTTCTTTTATAATGGGGGTTGTAATATATTTTATAAATACAGCTGTGCCTCCATTAGAGTCAAAAATTATGCAATATACTTATTTAGCAGGGGTTGTAGCTGTTGGAATAGCAGTATATTTTGCATTTGCTTTACTGTTTAAAGTTGAAGAAGTTTCTTATGTAAAGGATATAATATTAAAAAAGTTTAAAAAAGGTTAGTTAGTAAAATATAAAACAAAATCTATAAAATAAACTTTGAGTAAAATAATAGTTAGCAAAATTAAATTAGGGACATCAAAAAATGATGTCCTAAAAAGCATAAATTATCCTGTATAATGTTTGTTGAAAGACAAAAACTTGACACTAACTAAAATAAAAAATCTATTGACTAAACAATAGATATTGATGTATAATAAAAACAGAACGCATGTTCGCAAGGGACGTACACAGTAAAATAATGAGGTGATTAATTTGGACAAACAAAAAGCATTGGAAATGGCCTTTGGGCAAATAGAAAAGCAGTTTGGTAAAGGCGCTATAATGAAATTAGGAGAAAGCTCTCATTTAAATGTTGAAACTATTCCAACAGGGGCTTTAGGTTTAGATATAGCCTTAGGTGTCGGAGGTGTGCCAAGGGGAAGGATAGTAGAGATATTTGGTCCCGAATCATCCGGTAAGACAACTGTAGCTTTGCATATAATTGCAGAAGCACAAAAAGCCGGTGGAGAAGCTGCGTTTATAGATGCAGAACATGCTTTAGACCCTATATATGCCAGGAATTTGGGAGTAAATATTAATAATCTAATAGTTTCACAGCCGGATACAGGTGAGCAGGCGCTGGAAATAGCAGAAACACTGGTTAGAAGTGGTGCAATAGATGTAATTGTTATAGACTCAGTTGCAGCCTTAGTTCCAAAGGCAGAGATTGACGGGGAAATGGGAGATGCTCATGTGGGTCTTCAGGCAAGACTTATGTCCCAGGCACTTAGGAAATTATCCGGGGTAATAAATAAGTCCAGGACAACAGCAATATTTATAAACCAGTTAAGGGAAAAGGTTGGTGTTATGTTTGGAAACCCTGAAACAACGCCGGGAGGAAGAGCTCTTAAATTTTATTCTTCTGTAAGACTTGATGTAAGAAGAATAGAGTCAATAAAGCAGGCTAATGAAGTAATAGGAAACAGAACCAGGGTTAAAGTTGTAAAAAATAAAGTTGCTCCTCCTTTTAAAGAAGCAGAATTTGATATTATATACGGACAGGGTATTTCTAAAGAAGGCAATATATTAGATGTTGGGGTAAATCTTGATATTATAAATAAAAGTGGTGCCTGGTTTTCATATAACGGACAAAAAATCGGACAGGGAAGGGAAAATGCTAAAAACTTCTTAAGGGAAAATCCTGAGATTTTAAAAGAGATTGAAACTAAAATAAGAGATAATTACAATCAAGCTTTTTTAAATAGTATAGATGCTCATGTTGAAAAAGATGATGAAGATGATTCTGAAGAATAAAGAAAATGACTGACTTTTAAATGGTATTACTTCAGGTGGGATTTCATAAAAGATGTAAATTTCATCTGAAGTAATAAAAGTACTTTAGCTGGATATTGGCTGTAATTTGGTGATTACGTTGAAAATAACTTCTGTTGAAAAGAATAAAAAAAACGATAAAATGCTATCTGTATATGTTGATAATGTATATTCTTTTTCTATTCCGGAAGAAGAGTATTTACGTTTAAATTTATATGAAAAAACATCTATATCAGAGGAAGAAATAGAGGAAATAAAAAAGAGTATTGCTTTAAGGAATGTAAAATCAAGTGGAATCAAATTAATTACATATAAATTGCTGAGTGAAAAAGAACTTTTTTTAAAATTAGTTGCAAAGGGATACGATGAAGACATAGTGAGTATGGCTATAGAAGAGCTTAAATCCATGGGCTATATAAATGACATGATATACGCCCAAAAATTTGTTCATGAAAGAATAAAGTTAAAACCTAAGTCTAAGAAGGCTCTTAGATTTGAACTTGAGAACAAAGGTATCCCCAAAGACATTATTGATTGTGTATTAAACAGCATTGAATATGATGAAGATGCCGTTATAGAAAGGCTTCTTAGAAAAAAATTTGGGAAATACAACCTGGCTGATTCTAAAATTGCTAAGAAGGCATATTCATTTCTGATGCATAGAGGCTTTAATTTTGAAGATGTCAAAAGAGTCATAAACAAAATCATAAAAGAAGAAAAAGATTTATAAAAATAAATCTAAAAAATTGTATTTTTTAAGAGCCTTCTTAATAAGAAGTCTTCTTATTTACTTGTGTTAAACAAAAGTGGTGAGTTGGGAAGAATGTAGAGTAGTGTGGGGATTATAGTGCGTATTATACTTCAGCCAGTCCAAATCTTCTTAAAAACCATAAGCATAGCTTTTGAACTCTTGTCTTTGGTTTTTCTAAAGGTACAGCGATTCCTTTAACTATTTTATAGCATAATTGTGCAGAAACGAAGTTCATATTGCCGGATTTAAACTTTATTCTAAGGGTTGGATTATTGCGTACTTCTTGGTAAGATATAACTATTGCTTTTCTGTAAACATCTTGAGCGCATGGAGCAAGAACCTCATCACCAGGACTTACCAACTTATAAGTTTTTTTATTTTTCCTTCTTGACTTGAACATTATAATCACCCTTTATTAATATAATTTTATAAAATTAGTTCTCTAATATAATATTTATTGCGGATTGATTTTAGTCCAGTTATGCTAATATTGCTAAAAATATTAATGCTTATGTTAGAAAATGTTTAGTAAAAATGTATATAACACAAGTGTTAAAGCACTTTTAGAACACAATTTTTTGTTTAGCTAAGCAAAGCCTGTTTTTATATTATATTCCTCATTAAGGCAGAATATAAACATATAAAATTTAATAACAGCTAAACAAACTAACTTACTAAACTTCATGAAAAGTTTGATAAGAAAGTTTATTTACTTTACGTAATTTAACGGTTATAAGCAGTGTCAATACTTATAATCCGTTTATTTAGAAATATGAAGACTCAAAATAATAAACTAAAAATTAATAAAGTCTTTTACTGTGATTAACATAAAAGAAGAAAACAATGCACGACCAACAAAATAATTACAAAAAATGCAAAAAACTATACAAAAAACTCAAAACAATATTCAAGATAAATCCAGATACATTTTACTAAAAAAATCAAAAAATATCAAGTGTTTTATGTAAATTTTTATAAAGTTTTTATAAAAAAATATAAATATTTTTATGAATATTAAATCTTTTTTGCTAAAAGACCTATGCTGTAAATTTTCAAATTAAATTAGATAATATTTTCAAATTATTTTAGGTCAATTTTACCACAAATTAGTGAATATTTTCAAATTAAAATAGGAACGCGATAATCAAATTTTCAAATTCCAGTAGGATTCAAAATAAAATTTGGAAAAATAAGTATTGCATAACACTTTCAAATTTGTATAATAAAAATGAGCAGATTAACTGCTCTTAAAATTTTAATCAAAATATTGATAATAGAAAACTTTTAA
>Ga0209537_1002330_pt1 | contig 19245 bp, 17 predicted proteins | sample BioPla4DNA1_FD_187698 | JGI IMG/M metagenome (GOLD analysis project Ga0209537, IMG submission 187698) | Biogas fermentation microbial communities from Germany - Plant 4 DNA1 (SPAdes) (version 2) | ecosystem: Engineered > Bioreactor > Anaerobic > Digestate | place: Bielefeld, North... | reverse complement strand
ATTTCGGACCCTCCAATATGTTTTGGTTTTGTCACTTAAAACATTATCAGAGGTTCTGATTTGAGTCACTTCTTTTTTATCATGTTTGGGCAATTAATTTTACAACTTACCAGAAAAATTTGAACAAAAAATTGCACTCCCTGGGCGCTAAACCTTTCCATTAGTTTCCACATGAGGTTTGAAATTACTGTCACTCTTGAGATCGTTTTTTCCACTTTATCGCCATCATCCTTTTTTTTCTCTCAGTTTTTTTATTATTTGCACAAACCATGGAACGTATTGCCTTAAAATAATTTTAAACCTAGAAACTGGTGGCAACGATTTATATTTTTCATAAAATCTTGGAGTTTTCATTTTGTCAAAATTATTTTGTGCATTCAGTAAATTAAATTCAAAATCGATCTTCCTTTTCTCAACCAACTCATGATATTTAAAATTTGTGTAACTATCGATATCATCAAACATTTTTATCATCCTGTATGTAAATTCACTTAACTTATCAAGATCAGTGTTAAGCTCATATCTCCATGTCCAAGAACCTTCAACGCCTCTGCGGTATGCAGACATATATTGATCAATGTAATAAACTGGCCCCTTCAGAGATAAAAAAATCGCTAGCGGATAATCACCCACAGGTGCGTTATAGTAAAACTTCGGGAATTCATTTATGTATTCAGACCTATACATTATAGAATTCGTCGCCAAAAAACCTCCGCCTTGAGATATGATATCTTCAGTAGTAAGTATTCCGTCAAATTTTGATGGACGAATTTCTCCAATAATATCTTTTGTTTCCGAAACTAAATATGCTGCATGAGTGCACATACTACACTCAGGATGTGATTCCATATATTCTACCTGTTTTTGGAGTTTATATGGATCAGTCCAGTAATCATCACCTTCACACAACGCAATATATTTCCCTTTTGCTCTCTTTAAGTTTATGACTGATACTTTTACCCCTTTAGAGTATTGGTTTTCTTTTTGATAAATAGGTTTTATCAGATCGGGATATTTTAACTCGTACTCTTTAATAATATTAGACGTATCATCTGTTGATGCATCGTCATGCACCAGGATCTCAAAGCCAAATTTAGTTTTTTGCATAAGGAAACTATCTAATGCATCAGCAATATATTTCTCATGATTATATGTAATACAACCGATACTCACTAAAACTTCTCTCATATTTTGACATCCCCAACTCTTTTACGAAAAGTATTTCTTATCTTTCTAAAAAAGCTATAGATTTTACCATAAAAAATAAGCAAGTTGTAATGATAATTCTTAAATAGATATAATACAGGTATGTATCTATAAGAAAAAGTTCTATATTGGGTATTATTCATAGCGTTAATAAATAATTTTATTTTATGCATTTCTGTAAGTAATTCAATTTTTTTATCTTTTGATGTATTAGATGTAATAATCGTTATAATACAATTTAGCATGCTGCTACAATAAAATCTGTTGAACAGTCTCACATTAAACTCTGTATCATATCTTAATAATTTAAGATATTCAAAAAGTTTACCCCGTACAACACTTAAGTCTATATATTTTTGTAAGTTTACTGTATTTGTTATACTTGCCTGATTCATACGGTAATTATATAATGCTTTATCTATATAAACAATTTTACTCGCATTGTAGAATAACGGCAATGACTGTAATAAATCTTCTCCGTGTTTATACTTTTTAAATTGGGAATAATCAGAATCCTTATCAACAATTGTTGCCTTGATTGCCTTTAGACATAAGTTGTTAAGGCAACTACTAGTTATCAGTTTTTCAAACAGCAAATGTTTATTCGAATTAGTAAACATCTTTTTGTCTTCAAATACCGTTTCCTGTTTAATTGTTACATCGTTTACTACTCTCTTAAAGTTGAAAATAACCATATCACAATCAAATTCATTAAATATATTATCAACAGTCTGCAATAAGTCACTGTCCCAAAAATCATCTGAATCTAAAAATAGCAGAATATCACCATTAGCCAGTTCTATCGACTTACGTCTTGCCATAATAAGGCCTTGATTGCTTTGATGATGTACAGTAATTCGAGGGTCTTTTTGCATATACATATCACATATAACACTGCTTGCATCAGTTGAACCATCGTCAATTAGTATTATCTCAAAGTTATGATATGTCTGGTTTAGTACAGAATCAATACATTCACTCAAATATTTTTCTACATTATAAACAGGTATTAAAACACTATACTTGTAAGACATAGACTCTCCTTCTTATATTTGTTTTATTTTATTACTAAATAGCTAATAGATTTTGAATATAAACCCGGTGGTATAAAACTTTTACAACTACTTTTTATTTATTCTGCTCATAGAAAGACCTTGAAGAAGCAATTCTCTATGTGACTCACATTCAATATAATTTCGGATTGTCAACAACTGTTTCTTACTATATCGATGTTTTGCTAATATACCGTTAAGCAGTCTTCTGTCTATTATTGATAACCATTTACTAAATCCCGCTAGCTGTCTGATATAATGCAAAGTATTCTCATATGCAAACTTTTGATATTGATATTCTATAAAACCATTAAGTAAAATTTCATTTGAGCGCATATAAAATGCATCCAAAATATTGGCAGCATCTTTACCTTCGGCAAGACGTACCACATTACCATCTTTCTTGACCGGGATATACTCGATACTGAGTTTTTCTCTTATAGATGCTTTTATAAGCAAACTCGTTTTCCAATTCTCACTTTCAGAAGCATCAAAAATGAAATTCCCTTGACCATAAATAATTGTTGATCCATTATAATTTTCATAACACCCTACACAATGACTATGTTGACAAACTACTAAATCAGCACCTTTTTGAACTATTTTCCTGCATACCTTTTGCAAGTATGGAGATGGATAATGATAATGTTCTTTGCCTCCATGATAAAGTACAATAACAAAATCACATTCTGTCTTCAATGTGCTAATATGATCCAAACTTTCCAAGGGATCAAAAGGGTTTGCACCTGGTATTCTGTCTGAAGCAATAGAGAATTCATGCTCAGTGCATGCATATATACCGACCTTGATACCATTTTGATCTATAATATAGGGCTTACTTGCTTCATTGACATCTTTCCCTGCTCCAACAAATGGTATATCAAACTGTGTCAGTAATCGTAATGTAGAATTAAGGCCGGAAACACCTTGATCAAGTATATGATTATTAGCTAAGGCTATAACAGAAGGTGAAAGCGCTCTTATTCCTTCAATTACACTAGTTGGTGCTATTAAATTAAGACCACATTTATCAATAGGTTCCTCAATATCGGTAAGAGGTACCTCTAAATTAAAAATACGGAAATTTGCTTTGCTCCATACTGCTAACAATTTATCTCCAAGCAATTCAGTTACATTGCCTTTATCAAACAGCTCAATGTTGGATCTGGTCGGTACTAAATCACCACAAATAATTATATCCACCTTCGCGTCACTCCTGGTCAAAATAATTAAAGGACTAACATATTCCCGAGCAATAAATCATCATCTTCTGAATCAAATGGGCATAGACCAGATCCATCATAAAAAGTTATTTCACCAAAATATAGTTTATTGAATATTACATACCAGTCAATACGTACATGATATTTATCTCGTGCCAACATTTCCGAAAGTTCAATCATTTTATCTAATACAAGTGGCTTATCAAGCACTATGGAAGATATAGATTTTTTCTGCGAAATGTTTGTTTTATTCCAATCAATAGTATAGAAATCTTGCTTATGGTTGCCAAATCTGTTAATATGAACCTCAATCAACTTTGCTTTCCCATTAAAGCATAACACCTTATAGTCCATAGGAGGATCATCATTTTCTGAAATAAACTCCTCACATATTATTCTTGGTTTCACGTTTTTATAAGGCCACTCTCTTCCACTCCAATACCAATTTTTTTTCATCCATTTCCTAAGCTTCTTTTTAGCTTCTTCTAAATCGAGTTTATCCTTATCCGTACATATAATATTGGTTCCGGACCCATGCGTACATTTGATAACAAATCTTTGGGGTAATTTATCCCATTTTATCTCATCAACTTTATTATAAAGTCCGATAAGTGGAATCAAGTACTCCTTCCCAATCGTTCTTTCAATATATGACCTAACTTCATATTTATCAACATAAATACTGTATTCTGGTTTTCTGTCATAAAGTTTTAGCCACTGTAATTTCTCATTAAATGTTTTAGGATTGTTAATATCTAATTTCTTACCTGTTGCACTCCAATAAATAAGCTTTAAATATGGTTTATCCGGTAACCAGTTCAGCAAGCCATGATTCCCAAGACTTCTCATGATTATTCTGGGTGATTTAATATATTTAATTATATTCATCTTCATGTATCCTCCTTTTGCAGCGGACAACTAATATCTGCTATTTCTGAGTTGTAAACAGTCATAAAAGCAAAGATCAAACCAAAAGCAATAGTTGATGTCATATCATAAAAATGAATAACTCCAATACCCAGAAATACAAGTATACAGTATAACCCAAACATCATTCTTAGTTCTTTTTTTAATATTGTTATTGCAGTTTTGCTAAATATCTTTTTCATAAAATAAATACATACTGTAATATAAGGTATAGCATATAAGAATGCTCCTATAATTCCTGTACAAGCTAATAATTCCGCATATGTTGAATGTGAATATGTTTTAAAAATAGAAAGATCTCTGAAGTTATTCATACCTACTCCAACTATCGGACTAAATTTAAACATTTCGAACGCTTCCCTATACATATTTCGCCTGATCACATCTGCTTCACTTTTAGACAGGTTTTTCAGCCTCTCCAAAAGTACAGAATCTTTTAATATCGGATAAAATATAAGATATGCGATGCTTATAATAATGGCTAAAGTAAACAGTATCCTTAAACTAGTTATTCCGCCAAGTCTTTTCAAATCTTTTTTAACAACAATAAACAGCCAATATAAAAATATAATAACAGCACTTAACAGTGATTTTCTTGATCCAGTTAATACAATTACATACATCAAAAAGAAAATAACGCTGATCTTTACTAAAGTGTTCAAACCTTTCTTAATATCTATCTTGTACAAGATACAGCAGATACCTACTACCATTAAAATTCCAAGAGAATTTGGGTTGTCTAAATGTCCCATCGCTCTCCTACCATTACCAAGGTCTACTCCCCAGAATACTGTCGTAACACCACATACGAGAGAGAATATGATAAAAATATTTATAAAATAATCAATGCTTTTATCTTGTTTAGAAATGTAAACTATTCCATATATCAACACTAGAAATTCTATAAAAGTAATAACAGATTGAAAAACATGGCTAAAATTAACGGCGACTATGCTTCCTGTAAAAAGTGATGAAAAAGCAAATAAAATCCAAAAAATCAATTCTCTGTTTATAACTTTTATTATTTTTTCATCTGTTCTTATTGCATGCAAAATAATGAAGAACATCATTCCGACACCAAGAACCAGGAGCATATTGGGAATCGGGGAAAATACAACCTGAAACCAACCATAATATAGTAATATTATGAAAAAAAGTAATTTGCTTAATCGTATTAGCATAAGTCTTTATTATCCTGTGTATTATTTTTAATAAATTCTAATATATTTATCGCACGTTGCTTTACGTTAAGAGAAGATGCAATTTTAAGAGAAGCATCGGACATCCTTTTCTGAATAACTGGGTTCTCTTTAATATTTTCAATAGCTTTTTTAATCTCATTTATATTCAACGGATCTACCCTTATCGAATTCTCTTCTGATAAAATATCATCATTAAAGTTCAAGTTCGAAGAAATAACAGGTAAACCGCAAGCCATCGCTTCAATTATGGCATTGCAGCAACCTTCCGCAAGTGTAGGCAATACAAACACATCGCAAGCACTCAAATATTCAGGTAATTTTTCATGCGGCAACGGTCCACAAAAAAGTTGCCCTCTACATTTAGGTGTTTTAGGACCATTCCCGATAAAAACAGATTTAACATCAGGAAGCATATCTAATGCCTCTGATAATCTTTCCACTCCCTTTCTCTCGTTAAAATGTCCAACAAATGCAACAATAAAGTTTTTTTGATCAAAGCCCAATTTACGTCTCATTTCTTGCTTATCTCTTTTATAAAATATACTGTCATCTATGCCATTGACAAAAACCTTTACTTTATTTTCCGGGACTAATTTCATATCTATCAGTTGTTGTTTATTGGCTGATGATACTGATATTACTCCTGATAAACTATCTAACAAATACCTGATTCTATCAATGTTAAAAAACTTATCAATTCTTAATTTGCTTTCACCATTAGCATAGAATGTAGGTATGTTATACTTTAACCCTTGCGACATTGCTGCTAATCCTGAAGGTAGAAGAAAATGGGCATAAAGTACATCCGGTTTTGGATGAAGTCTCCTGAAAACACCTGAAATTGCTGTCATAAAGCCAGCATACGTCAACTTAAAAGTATTCACACCCAAAATTTCTTTCTCGGAAAATGAAAAATACCTGGGCCGATAAATTTTAACTTCTTTCCCATTCCCGTATTTATGCAATTCATATTTTGGTGCAATTTGCCTTCCGTGTATAAAATCTGATGTTAAGCTGATCGGCGCTATAACAGTACATGATATGCCCAGTTCAGAAAAAGCTATAACAAGTTGTTTAACAAAAGTGTTTTTTTCATATCTTTCAGTAGGATAGCCATCACAAATAATGCATATATTATTAATTTCCATACCAATTATAACTCCAATCTGTATATTTTATTATTACATAATACTTATACTTCTTTCTGATATTTTTCTGTAAGAAAAAACTTCCATTCCTTTTGTGCTTGCGATTGTTTTCATTTTTTCATATAGTTCTGAATCCTCTACTATTTGCTTAATTATATCAGTTATTTCACTTACAGAGTCACTATATAAGAACTTACAGTTACCTCCTAAATCAACATGTGTAGTTCCTTCCCAATACTTAACAACCATAGGAACACCCAATCCTGTGGCTTGTTCCCAAAATACTGAATGCCTACCCGGAAATACAACTAAATCAGATGCAGCAAAATACTTATATACATCACTGGCATTTACCCACCCTATATATTTAACTCTCTCATTACATAATTCATACACACTTTTTTGCAGGTCTTCAACAATTGAGCCAAAGACGACTAGTTTTAGTTTTGGATTATCTATGTTGTTGACGGCTTGCATTAACAAAAGAGTTTGCTTTTTATAGTTATCTATTTTGCCCCCTGTTATAATCAAAAAATCATCTTCACTAATGCTATATTTTTCTCTTATTATCTTTCTTACGCCTGGCTGCCTTGTTTCACTAACCTTTTCATCATCAGCTCCCATAACTAACAGTTTTACTTTATTTGGGGGAATTTTATAGACATTAATTAAAAAATCAACTCTTGCCGGTAAGACCCCGTAAAATTTCAAAGCATACTTGTTTATTATGTTTGCGCATTTGCGCCAAATTAATTTATGTAATATATTTCTGCTAATGAAGCTTTTTGCACTGTTTGAAAAATCAGCGTGATTGTCCACAAAAACTTTTACATCTCTGTTTTGTGATAAATACTTCGTTACAACTTTAATATCTAAGAATTGACAACCGTGTATAAATATTATATCAGGCTTTATTCTCGCCAAGTGATGGTACCAATCTTCATAGAGCCTTAATAATCGATTTACCTTCACTGGTTTTCGATAGTTTAGACGTATTACTGGTATTCCGTATTCGTTAATATATTCACCAGACTTTTCTAACAAGCATGCGTTTCCGTTTTTATCAAAAGACTCCATTGATGCAATAATAGTTACTTCGTGACCACTCAATTTGTGGAACTTAGGAAGCATATTCTCCTGATATGCATAATTATCGATATAGAAATTTGCCAAACAAACATGTAGAATTTTCATTGCTTCCTCCATACAGTCATATTTACTATTTTGGCATAACTCTGTATCAGCTTTACTACTTTAACAGATACATTGGTATCCTCATAATCTCCCGGCATGGCAACTTCTTCCCTGTTTTCAAGCATAGCTACAGCCAGTTCCACTGCCTGCTCGACATCCTCATACTCTATCCCTCCGATAACGATCGTCCCTTTGTCCAGAACTTCCGGTCGCTCAGTTGATGTCCGGATAAGTACTGCAGGGAAATTCAGCATTGCTGACTCTTCAGACAATGTTCCGCTGTCCGACAAAACACAATATGCGTTCATCTGCAGATAGTTATAATCAAGAAAGCCAAAAGGCTTCAGGCTTCTTACCAGTGGATGGAACTTAAAGCCTCTCTGCTCTATGAACTTCCTGCTTCTTGGATGTGTTGAATAGATAACGGGCATCTGGTACTTCTCTGCTATCATGTTTACAGAATTCATCAGAGACATGAAATTATCTTCCAGGTCAATATTTTCTTCCCTATGTGCTGACAGCAGAAAGTATTTTCTTTTTTCGAGGCCAAGCCTCTCCAGTACATCCGATGCTTTGATTTTATCCATGTGGTCACGCAGCACTTCACGCATCGGTGATCCAGTAACAAATATGGTCTTTCCGTCGATTCCTTCAGACAAAAGGTATCTTCTGGCATGCTCGGTATATGGCAGATTGATGTCTGATATATGGTCGACGATTTTCCTGTTGATCATCTCCGATACATTCCAGTCCCAGCACCTGTTACCAGCTTCCATGTGGAATATTGGTATTTTAAGCCTTTTGGCCGAGATTGCCGATAGCGCCGAATTAGTATCACCCAGTATCAGTACTGCATCTGGTTTTTCTTTCTGCATCAGCGCGTAGGATCTGGCAATAATATTCCCCATCGTTTCGCCAAGATCCTTGCCTGCGCTTTCCAGGTAATAATCAGGAGCCCGCAGGCCCAAGTCTTCAAAGAAAATCTGATTCAGGGTATAATCCCAGTTTTGTCCCGTGTGCACCAAGATATGGTCGAAGTATTTGTCGCAGGCTTTTATACATGCGGACAGGCGGATTATCTCCGGCCTTGTCCCAACTATAGTCATAACTTTAAGTTTGCCCATTTTCAGACCTCCATGTAATATGTGTCGGGATTTTCAGGGTCAAAACATTCGTTGGCCCACATCACGGTGACCATATCACTATCTCCTGTGTTTACTATAGAATGAGTGTATCCTGGCGGAATTTCAACCACCTGCAGATTCTCCCCGCTGACTTTGTATTCAATAATTTTATCAGACCCTACTTTCCGGAATCTGATAATACCCTCGCCGCTCACTACAAGGAATTTTTCATGTTTAGAGTGATGCCAGTGATTCCCCTTGGTTATTCCTGGCTTTGAGATATTGACAGAAAACTGTCCTCTATCCGGGGTACGGATGAACTCGGTAAACGAACCTCTCACATCACAGTTCATCTTCAAACCGTATGTAAAACAGTCCTCGGGTAAGAAGCTCAGATACGTGCTGTACAGCTTCCTGATGAAAGGGTCGCTCATATCGGGCAATGACAAGTTTTTTCTGCATTCTCTGAACTCTTTGATTATTGAGGCAAGCTTACCCAGTTTCACTTTATATGTTACCGGTACAACACAGTATCCAGACAGCCTGGTTGGATTGCCTTCAAGTGCTTTGATAAATTCCTGAACGACATCATCTATATAGCACAGAGTCAATTCCGTATCAGGATCATTGATCCGAATGTCCATATCCCTGGCGATGTTATGGCAGTAAGTAGCAACAACCGTGTTATAATTCGGCCTGCTCCATTTGCCAAATACATTGGGCAATCTGTAAATCATAACATCAACACTGTTAAGTCTACCATATTCAAATAACAGGTCTTCTGCGGCCTTTTTGCTGATTCCGTACGGATTATCTTTTTCTGCCTGAATCGATGAAGTTACAAGAATTGGCGCTCTGTTGTTATTTTTCTTCAAAGAATTAAGAAGATCAGCTGTAAAGCCGTAATTGCCCTTCATGTAATCATCCGGATTTTCAGGTCTGTTTATCCCTGCAAGGTGAAAAACAAACCCACAGTCGCGTGTATATTCATCCAGTGACACAGTTGTATCTAAATCGTACTCATATATGTCGTTATAACCTCTGTTTTTCAGTTCAACAACCAGGTTTTTGCCTATAAATCCTTTAGCGCCAGTAACAAGTATTTTCATCTGTCTAACCATTCCTCCAATTGTTCTCTTACATAACTCACTTCGAGAAGCTTTTCCTTTATTTGCTCCACATTCAGGATCTGGGTATTGCTCGAATTGTATTCCTCACCGCTTGTAATATCGTGGCTTCCAACGCTGAAATATTTATCATAGTTCAAATCCCGGTTGTCAGCAGGTACCCTGAAAAATGAACCCATGTCAATAGCCCTGACGCGTTCTTCCCTTGTCAGCAGGGTTTCATGCCGCTTCTCTCCGTGCCTTGTACCGATGATTTTAATTTCATTGTCCGCCCCGAACAGTTCTTTCAGTGCCTGTGCCAGATCACCGATAGTGCTTGCCGGGGCTTTTTGCACCATTATGTCTCCCGGGGCCGCATTTTCGAAAGCAAAGAGCACAAGATCTACCGCTTCATCCAGGCTCATAAGGAACCTTGTCATGTTTGGATCGGTTACGGTCAACGGTTTCCCTGCCCTGATCTGCTCAATAAACAACGGTATTACCGAACCCCTGGACGCCATGACATTTCCGTATCTTGTACCACAGATTACTGTTTTGTCAGGTGATACCGTACGCGACTTTGCAATGAAAACTTTTTCCATCATTGCTTTTGATATACCCATGGCATTGATTGGATAGGCAGCTTTATCGGTAGAAAGGCAGATAACCTTTTTGACCCCATATTCTATAGCTGCAGTCAGAACATTATCAGTTCCAATGACGTTTGTCTTTACAGCTTCCAACGGGAAAAACTCGCAGGAAGGGACTTGCTTCAAAGCTGCCGCATGGAAAACATAATCTACTCCATACATGGCATTCTTAACACTTGCCAGGTCACGCACATCACCGATATAGAACTTGATTTTGGGATTGTTGTACTGCTTTCGCATATCATCCTGCTTTTTTTCATCCCTGGAGAATATGCGAATCTCTCCGATATCTGTACTAAGAAACCTTTTAAGAACAGCATTGCCAAATGAACCGGTGCCGCCGGTTATTAATAATGTCTTATTTTTAAACATATCATACCCTCTTTTTATTTATTATCTTGTAAAAGTTTTCCAATATAATTACTGAACGCATGACATTAAAATGTTTCTCTGCGTAAACCCTTCCTCGCATACCCATTTCACGTTTTCTTTTTGAAACAGCCATCTCTTTTATCTTACTGACAAAGCCGTCTGCATCACCGGACCATACCCATTCGCCACACCCGGATTCTTTTATCATGTCCTTTATGTCGGTAACTTTGTCTGTTGCGGCCAGTATTGGCTTTCCATATTCCATATATGAAAGTATCCTGGAAGGATAGTTAGGTATTGTAAAACGTGGATCCAATACAATCAATCCAACATCGCATTCTAGCGTTATGGTTTCGTACTCATTTCTTGGAAGATTATTGATAACAAGTGCATTTAGTATACCATTACTCTTTATTGATTGCTCCAGCATATATTTATCGGTGCCCCTGCCAACAAACAGGAAAAATATGCTTTCATCATTCTTGCATTTTTGCATTGCATAGATAAGCAAATTGATATACTGTGGTCTGCCCATGTTACCGCCAAACAGAAAGACACATGCATCCTTGGGAATCCCGTATTTTTCTCTAATATTTGAACTATTATCAGGTATCTTTTCAACCATTCTCTTCGTGTTTGGAAAAATTTCAACCTTACCAGAATCCAACCACGGATTGTGTTCCAATATATACTTCCTGTTAGCATCAGACATACATCCGATAACATCAGCAGTTTTGTACAAGTCTTTTTCCCTGGCTTTAAAGTACCTGTACAGTATGCCATTCATTCTAAATATGCCCAAATCTACAGCATTCTGTGGGAATATATCTTTCAGCATAAGATACGCCGGACAACCAAAATACTTTTTAGCCCACTTCATAAGTCCTGCATTGGTTACAGGAGGAGCTTCGAACAGTATGAAATCGAATTTCTTCGAACTCAGATATTTTTTTATGCCTCTCCGCATGAGGAAAGGTATTTTCAACGTTGTTATTCCTTTTTCAATAAGACCTACATCGTAATAGTTACCCGTAACTATTCGCAAAACCTTAAAACCGCGCTCTATTTTTATTTCCGTTTCTTTTTTGTTTCTTGCCTGTTCTGACACTGCAACCGTAATTTCATGCCCTGCTTCGTGAAGCGCTTCCGCCAGATCGGTATATATAGTAGCTCCTTTATTGGGTTCGGGGAAAGATGTTGCTATATATAATATTCTCAACTCTGATCCCCACCTTTAGCAGATTGAGACGTTTCATTCCTGGTCAGTTTAAAGTGGTATTCATTCATTTCTCTGCCTTCCCTGGTCGTATAGGACCTGTCCAGCACAAAACCATTCTTGACATAGAAAGCATTGACGGCATCGTTGTTCAGTCTGTCTGTCTCAAGTTTTATATAGCTGAATTGGCCATTGCTGACTGTTTTTTTCAGTTCGTCTATCAGCATGGTACCAATGCCCTTATTCTTCGCTTCAGGCAGCACACCTATAGAAGATAGTTCAACATATGGCTCTGGTCTTTTGCTGCTTTCCGGATAAGTAAATGCCCTGAGAAGCCTAAGCATTATAGCCGGTTTCCTGAAAAATGCCAACGCACCATAGAAAGCAAACGGCAGCAGCCTTTTCCTTATCAGGTATTTGTAAAAAGCGCTGATGTCTTCCGAATATGCCAGGAAACCAACCAGCCTGTCATCTTCAAAGGCACCGATGACATTTGACTTGTCATGCTCAATAAACCCTTTATACAGATGCTTCAGGAAACCTCTGCCCAGGAACGTGAGAAAAAACCCGGTAAAGGTTTTCATATGGATCTCAACGATATCGTCCACATATTCAGCTGAAACCAGTATCTCAGTTCTCAGCATCTATACTCACTCCATCCGGGATTGCCGATTCTTTTCTGATTACTGCAAAAACTGTTCTGAACATCAGCGCAATATCGTTTTTGAGTGAAAAATGCCTGATATCATCCAGGTTATATTTCATCTTTCTCGGAAGGACTTCATTAACATAAACTTCGTCCACATCATCCGCCGCATTCAAAATTCGTTCCTCATCCTTATACTCAATGCTCGCACTGGATGTCACACCTGCCGGCAACAACAGCGTAGCCATCATCTCATCAGTGTATCTTTCCACATACTTGACCACTTCCGGACGTGTGCCGACAAAGCTCATATCTCCTTTTATGATATTGATCAGTTGCGGGATTTCATCCAGCCTGTACTTCCTAATTATTCTGCCGGCCCTGGTAACTCTTGAGTCATTGCTTGTTGTAACCTGTGAACCGATTTTTTCAGCATTATTGACCATTGTTCTGAATTTCAGTATTTTAAAATGCTTCCCATACTGAGTCACCCTTGTTTGCCTGAAAATAACCGGTCCTTTTGAGTCTGCTTTTATTGCTATGCTCAATATCAAAAACGCCGGTGACAGTATTACAAGGATAACTACAGCAACGACAATGTCAAATGCTCTTTTGAAAATCAAATAGGTTCTCTTTTTATTTAAAATGTCATAATACTCTCTGACACTGTCGTTTTTCATGAAATCAGGTAAATCGTCCCATTTTTTCAACATTACAAAAATAGCCTTTCCAAGTAGTTATTTTATTTCTTTATGATAGCTAAAAGTTTACCACAGACATATTCCGCATCTTCATCGCTCAATAGCGTATGCAGCGGCAGAGTTATCTCGTTTTCATACTGCTTATATGCATTAGGATAATCCTTGATATCGAACCCCAGTTTCCTGTATGCCGTCATCATCGGCAGCGGCTTATAATGGACGTTGCAGGCAACCCCAGCTTCAGCCATTTCAGCTATAATAGTATTTCTTTCCTGCTCGCCTATACCAGGTATCCGTGCAAGGTAAAGGTGACCAGATGAAATAAACTCATCCCCTTTATGCTTCAGGCTGGATATGCCCGAGGGCAGAAGCATACTGTCGTACATCTCTATGATCTCATGCCTTCTGTGCATGATGCTTTCATATCTGCTCAACTGTGCCAGGCCTATCCCAGCCAGCACATCCGTCATGTTGCATTTATAGGCGGGGTATACAATATCGTATTCCCATGCGCCTTTTTGGGTCTTCGTCAACGCGTCCTTGGACTGGCCGTGCAGGCTCATCAGCATGTACTGCATGTAAAGCCATTCATCATCAAGGCCTATATCATTACGCCATACCACGGATCCGCCCTCTGCTGTGGTAAGGTTTTTAACTGCATGGAATGAAAAACAGGTAAAATCAGCTGCCAAACCGCATTTTTTACCCTTCCTTTCCGCACCGAATGCATGGGCGGCGTCTGCCAAAACTATGACTCTTCCGAACTGCTCCTGGATATCATTGTTGGGTCTGAAACATCCCTTTTTGCTGTTGACTGCTTCGTATATCGCATCATAGTCGCACATCCTTCCGGCGATATCCACCGGGATCACGGCTTTGGTTCTCTCATTTATCGCTTTCGCCAGCCTGTCATAATCCATTTCGTATGAATCAGGAGAAACGTCCACCAATACTATTTTTGCGCCTGTGTGGTGTATTACTGACGCTGATGCAGTGTAAGTATAGGGTGTAGTAATAACTTCATCGCCTGGCCCAATGCCTAATATACGAAGCGTGAGTTCCATGGCAGCTGTAGCCGAACTCAGGCAGACTGCTTTCCTCGTACCTACATATTCGGCGATCTTCTGCTCAAATTGTTTCGTTTTCGGCCCGGTCGTTATCCAGCCTGATTTAAGGGAACTTATCACTTCTTCGATTTCTGCGTCAGTTATGTCAGGAGGCGAAAAAGGTATGTTTCTGTATTCACTATCTATTCTGTGATCCATTTAAGATTCCCCTTCTATATTAAGTCCTAATCACTCGTTTCCTCTGTGAGCATGCCATCCTGTATCTTGAACACACGGCTGCATATACTCAATGCTGATGGACGGTGTGTAATGATTATACATGTCCGTTCTGGTTTCATCCTGCGTATCGACTCAAGTACGCGCATTTCCGTATCTGCGTCCAACGCTGACGTTGCTTCATCCAGTAAAAGTATAGCTGATTTTCTCAGAAATGCCCGTGCTATTGTTATGCGCTGGGCTTGTCCTTCCGACAGTCCGACAGCCTTTTCACCAATCTTCGTATGAATCCCGTCAGGCAACTCACTGACAAAATCCCAGGCATCCGCATCGACCAATGCTTTTTTGATATCTTCATCTGTTGCGTCCGGATCGACTATACGCAGATTTTCTTCAATAGTACCTGAAAACAACGTATTGCCCTGTGGCACATAAGATATTATGGTACGGCTTGATGCACTGGCCTCTACTCTTTCACTGTCATTGATAAAGTATACCTTTCCTTCTTGCGGCTGAAGCAGAGCCAGCAACATGCGTATCATGGTAGTCTTTCCTTCGCCCGAAGGCCCTACCAGTCCAATTGTCTCTCCCGGGTTTATTTCAAAACTTATATTTTTCAGGATCAAATTATTCTGGTCATATGAAAAACTTACATTTTCAAAAACTATCCCGGCACTTGTCCACTTAAGTTGCTCACTTTTTCTGTCTTCCTGCCGGATGTTTTCCAGTTCCATTAACCTGCCTGCAGATGCTTCCATGGCTATCAGCTGCGGAACCTGCATAGCGAGTCCGATAAAAGGTGACTGTACCTGGCCGACCAACTGCAGAAATGCAGTCATCGAACCAAAAGAGGCTGATCCCTGTGCCAGTCTCATCGCACCCCAGCCAAATGCAAGAAAATATCCTGTCCAGTATCCTATCGTAAACGAAGAATTCGCAATCACACCTAAGAAATTTCTTTTCAGCAGAATACCAAGACGATTTTTCTGTATGCTCTTCATCTTATCTCTTGTTCTGTCTTCCAGTGCGAATGCCTTGACGACCAGCATATTCTGTATCGATTCATGTGCAGCAGCCCGGTAGTCTGCTTCAAGTTCCTGTATCCTGATGTGCATGCTACGCAGATTTTTACTGAACAGCCTGTAAAACAGCAACGTAAAAGGACCGAGGAAAAACGCCAATATACCAAGAGTTTTGTCAATTGAATACAATGCAATAAAAGCTCCTGCGAAATGGACTCCGAATGAAACAATAGCCGGTACTACATTAACTATACCGTTTACTACGACACCCACGTCACTGGTCATACGTGTCAGTATGTCTTCACTGTGATATTTCGAAAAAGCCATCCAGTCTGAATATGAAAGCTGTTTGTACAAATCCAGCCTCATATTGTTCTCCATGGCATTTCGGACTCTTACAGATAACATGGAGATTACTGCACGTAATATTAAAAGACCTAATATAATCGCAATAAACAGTAATCCCTGGTGAACTGCTTCATCGATTTCCCTGTCCACAGCAAAGTCGACAAGTTTTTTCGAAACAATTGCCATAGCGACAGAGCAAAGTGATGCAATACTACTGGCAGCTGCTTCCTGAACAGCGGAATAACGCTGCCGTTGCTTCCAAGCACATTTCCGAACCGTACCGCTGCGAATTTAGTATCACCCATCCTGTTCATCGACTGCACGATTATCTCAGCAAGCCGTTTCGAAGCGCCCATGATGTTGGTCGGGTTCACCGCTTTGTCAGTGGAGATGAGTATGAATTTCTTCGCCCCAAAGTCTACTGCACGACGGCATGTGTTGAGGGTTCCGAACACATTGTTCTTTATTGCTTCGGACGGGTTGCCTTCCATCAGCGGAACATGCTTGTGCGCTGCTGCATGGAACACAACGCCTGGCTTGTAGCGCTCGAATACCTCTCTCAGCCGCTCTCTGTCACGGCATGATCCAATAACGACTTCCAGGTCCAGCTTGTCCTTGTACAGGAACATAAGCTCGTTCTGGAGTTCGTAGGCGTTGTTTTCATATATATCGAAAATGATGAGCTTCTTAGGATTGAACTTAGCGATCTGGCGGCACAATTCGGAACCGATGGAACCGCCTCCGCCGGTCACCATGACTACTTCATTTGTCAGATAGCCAGAGATCTCCTCGATATTGAGCTTGACTTCCTCGCGCCCGAGCAGGTCCTCTATCCTGACGTCACGGAGCTGTTTCACGCTGACTTCGCCATCCATGATCTCCATCATGTTCGGAAGCGTTTTCAGCTTGCATTTGGTTTCCTTGCTGATCCTGAGCAGTTCGGCTATTTCCTTTTTGGATGCTGACGGTATCGCGACTATTATTTCGTCTATGTTATACTTGCCTGCCAGTTCCTTTATTTTTTCCCTGCCCGATACTACCGGAACTCCGTTTATTTTCGTTCCATGCTTTGTCCTGTCGTCGTCCACCATGACTACCGGCACTATGTTCATATCTGTGTGGTTCTTGAACTCCTTGATTAGCATGGAACCTGCGCTTCCGGCACCAATGATCATCGCTCTGCTGGGTTTGCAGCGGCGCCTGAGCAAATCGTTCTTCACCCTGCGTGCCAGCCTGTAGCTTATCCTGGTACCGCCGACCATCATATTCAACAGTATCCAGCCAACTATATAAACGGAAACCGGGAATACCTTTCCGCCTGCATATCCGACAACTGCTCTGATAGCATAAGCCACCAGCGTTGCAAATATTATCTGCAGCATTTCCTCTATGCTGGCGTATTCCCAGAGGCTCCGGTACAGTCCAAAAAGCCAGAATACAGCCAGCTGAAGCACTGTCCCCACAATTGCAAAGCTGCGCAGATACTCAATGTACTGCTGTGGCACAGAAGCATCAAATTTTATAAGCAGTGCGAAAAAAATGGACAGATTGAGAAGCACTGCATCGATTATTACCAGTGATACTATTCTTGTCGTCTTGGACATTTTTCTCCTTCCAGTTGCTATAGAATTTTTGTATTATAGAAAATAATGTCTTGCCGTTTATAAGCGAATAAATTGTTAAACTGATCCGGAATCCCAGGTCTCACAAAAAATGGCATGCTTATACCATTTGCATATGGATGTCACCATATACATTACCTCACAACTTACATTTGACCTCCCTGTCCCATAACGGGCCGAAACACCGCTTATGAGATTTCGGATTTTGTGCCGTAACTGCATCACGGTAATGGTGTCAAAGCTATGGTACATAAACAAGACTGGGTTTTCTTTTACGATACCTGGTGCGATTTGTTGTGATACGCTACTCTGATACTTTACTGCGTAATCTGCGATTTGTCAACTGCAATGTACCTTATCTTTCTATTGATACCAATAAGAAACATTCTGTATCAGCTTACTATACCGGTTTCAGGATTGATATCCCGAGGTCGACTGTCCGTTCTTCCCCGAGGAAATTAAGTATTACTTTAGCTCTCTGTTTTCGATGGTCTATGCTCTTTATGATACCCTCGAGAGAAAACAGAGGGCCGTCGATCACCCGGACGATGCCGTTTTCCAGTATTACATCCGAAAACCCGATCTCTTCGCTGTTGCACATCAACTTCGACAACACAGCCATTTCATCCGGGTCAATCTTCGCAGGCTGGTTGCCTGTTTTCAGCAACCTCAGCACATCCGGTATGTTTTTCAGGCGGTAATATGCTTCAGTATCAATTTCGCCGTTTATCAGTACGTAACCTGGAAATAATGGCCGCGTCTCGATTCTCCATACGCCGCATCTTCTGATGCGCAGCTTCCTTTTAGGAACTACCACTGTAAAGCCGTCCTGCAGCCTGTATTTTATCCGTTCTTTTACTTTATCTTCCGTACCGGTTACGACGAATACGCTGTGCCACTGATCAAGTCTTAAGTCCTGATACATCAGCATTACCACCCTGGCACCATTTAATGTCACAATAAATATTATAACACGATATGTTTGAAGTCAATATCACATTTTCCAGAATAAAACTTGAAAAAAGTCGGATTCCTTATCATTTCATACAATTGTTTCGATGACCTTGTTTACTACGACACGAAAAATGGCAACAACGGGCACGGCAAGCAGCATCCCTGGAACACCAAAGAACTCGCCTCCTGCCAGCACTGCGAAAATAGTGGCTACAGGGTGGAGTCCCAGTTTGTCCTCAATCATTTTTG
>Ga0209537_1002322_pt1 | contig 19292 bp, 20 predicted proteins | sample BioPla4DNA1_FD_187698 | JGI IMG/M metagenome (GOLD analysis project Ga0209537, IMG submission 187698) | Biogas fermentation microbial communities from Germany - Plant 4 DNA1 (SPAdes) (version 2) | ecosystem: Engineered > Bioreactor > Anaerobic > Digestate | place: Bielefeld, North... | reverse complement strand
TCCATCTTAGGAGCAAATCTTTCTCCTTCGCACCAATTCTTTGCTAATTTTTCTTTGCTTTCCCAGAAGCATACAGCTAAACCTGCTAAATATGCAGCACCAAGGGCAGTTGTTTCTGTAATTATCGGTCTTCTGATTTCTGCATCTATTATGTCAGCTTGGAATTGCATTAAGAAACTATTTCTGCTTGCTCCTCCATCAACCTTTAAGCTAGTAAGTTTTGTTCCAGAATCCTTTTCCATAGTATCTAAAACATCCTTAGATTGGTAAGCAATAGATTCTAATGCAGCACGGATTATATGATTTCTATTAGCTCCCCTAGTTAAGCCTAAGATAGCTCCCCTAGCATATTGATCCCAGTGTGGTGCTCCAAGGCCTGTAAAGGCAGGAACTATATAAACTCCTCCATTATCATCTACCTTTTTAGCAAAGTATTCAGTATCAGCAGCATCATTTACAAGCTTTAATTCATCCCTAATCCATTGAACTACTGCTCCACCAACGAATACAGAACCTTCTAGGGCATATTGAACTTTATTATCTATTCCTACTGCAATAGTGGTAACTAGTCCATTTTTACTTCTTACTAATTCATCACCTGTGTTCATAAGAAGGAAGTTTCCTGTTCCATAAGTGTTCTTAGCTTCCCCCTTATTAAAGCAAGCTTGACCAAATAAAGCTGCTTGTTGGTCTCCAGCCATACCAGCAATTGGAACCAATACTCCTCCTAAATTAGCGTGTCCATAAACTTCTGATGAATTTCTAACCTTTGGAAGCATTGATTTTGGAATGTCTAATATGCCTAAAAGCTTTTCATCCCAGCATAAATCTTTTATGTTATAAATCATTGTTCTAGAAGCATTTGTATAATCGGTAACGTGAACTTTTCCTTCAGTTAATTTCCAAACTAACCAGCTATCTACCGTACCAAATAATAAGTCTCCCTTATCTGCTTTTTCTCTAGCTCCTTCTACATTATCTAAAATCCATTTAATTTTTGTTCCTGAGAAATAAGCATCTGGAACTAACCCAGTAGCTTCTCTTATATAATCGCCATGACCTTCTGCAACTAATTGATCTACCAGATAAGAACTTCTCCTGCATTGCCAAACTATTGCATTATATACAGGCTCCCCAGTATTTTTATCCCATACTATTGTAGTTTCCCTTTGATTGGTAATACCTAAGGCAGCAATTTCTTCACATTTAATATTTGCTTTTGCAATAGCTTCCTGCAGGACACCATATTGACTTGACCATATTTCCATTGGATTGTGCTCAACCCATCCTTGATTTGGATAGATTTGTGTAAATTCCTTTTGTGCTACACCTAAAATATTTTGCTCTCTATCAAAAACTATAGCTCTTGAACTTGTTGTTCCTTGATCTAATGCAATAATATATTTTTTCATAATTTCATTCCCCCATATTCATTTATATATATTTTTTTATATTTAAATTATTCCTAAAAAACTAATGCTAAGACAAAGCCCGCTAAAGTTCCCCCAACTAAAGCTGCTCCTATTTGAGGAATTGCTTTTTTAAATTTTCCCCCTTGAATTGCAGATGCAACACAAAGACCTATTCCTGCTGCAAATCCACCTGCTGGACCAAATTTATCAACTAATGGACCCCAGTACATTCTTATTAAAAATGGAAATATAAATCCACCAACTAGTAATCCAGCACACATAAAACCAAGAGTACTTCTTATAAACTTCATTTTTATATCCCCCTCAAAATTTAATTTACAAATTTTATAGTCTCTAAGAAAAAAAGTCAAGCCAAAATAAGATAGAAACCCTATTTTGTGCCTGACTCTAGCTCTCTAACCGCACTATTAAATGTCCCATATTCTTTGATCAGTAGTAGAAATACAAGTTGCACCTGCCCTTAGGGCCTCTAATATTTCTTCCTTAGTTTCTACAAGACCTCCTACTATAATTGGCTTTTGGTATTTCATAGAAAGACTTTTAATTACCTTCGGTATAACCCCTGGAAGTATTTCTACTGCATCACATTCATTAGATATATGTCTCTCTGCATTTTTTAGAGATAAGGAATCAAAAATGAATATTCTTAATACAGTAAATAGTCCAAGTTCCTTAGCTATTTTAATTAATGAAGTTTTTGTTGTTACTATTCCTTGAAAGCTTGTTTTTTCTTTAATAAATTTAACTGCAATGTCTCTATTAGAAAGTCCCTCTATTAAGTCTATGTGAACAAAAGCTATTTTATTTTTATTTGAGATTTTTTTGCTTATATCTGAGATATTTATAATGTTTCCATATAAGACAAAAATAATTTTGCTATCTGAAGTAAGGGCAGCTTCTAATTCACTATCATCTTTAACTGCAGTTATTATTGGATTATCCTCTAAAACTCTTCTTATATCCATTTTTTAACCTTTCTGTAATAGTTTACATAGAAATTATACCATTAAAGTTTTTTATTGTCTATTACAGTTATTTCTTAAAATAGTTAATGTATTAACAACTTTTTAATTTAACAAAATTTAAAGTAAAAAATAACATAAGTAAATTTAAATCATTTACTTATGTTATTTTCATTTTATTTTATGGAATTTTTTTAGAAATTTAATATTTATTAACCTATCCAAATATATTTATAAATATTGTAATAGCAAAGGAGTTAATAAAGTCGATAAATAAACATCCCACTATTGGTACTACAATATATGGAGTTTGGGCAAACCCATATTTATCTGTAAGGGCATCCATATTTGCTACCGCATTTGTAGTTGCTCCCATACCAAAACCACAAAGGGCTGAAGCAAATACTGCTGAATCATAATCTCTACCCATAACTCTAAATATTATGATATAACCAAATATAAACATAAGAATAGTTTGTGCTATTAGCATAATAATTAAAGGAAGAGCTAAATCAAATAACTCCCATAATTTTAATCCCATAAGAACTAGTGATAGGAAGAAGGAAAGACTAATTCCACCTATAGTTTCTATTTCCTTATCTTCAATTTCAGCTTTTCTAAAATCACATATGTTTTTAATAATTGCTGCTGCAAGCATAGCTCCTATATACGATGGGAATGTTAGGCCTAAGCTTTCCATAAACTTTGTAATAACTGATCCTATTCCCATTGCAAGGAAGATCCAAGCTGCTGCATTCATAATTCTCTTATAAGATAATATCGCATCATTATCCTCATGAAAATCACTTATAGGTATCGCCTTATCATGATATTCCTTAACAGTTTTAAGTTTATGTCTCTCTATTAAGGTTTTTGCTACAAAACCACCTAAAATACTTCCCATAACTAGTCCAAAAGTTGCAGCTGCAAAAGATACTGTAGTTGCCCCTTTAACCCCAATACTCTCTAAAAGAGGTCCAAAGGACCCTGATGTACCATGTCCACCTACCAGTGGAACTGATCCAGTAGCTAGGCCTAAAAGTGGTTGTAGTTTAAATGCTGATGCAAGAGACACTCCTAATAAATTTTGAGCAATTACTAAAACAGTGGATATAGCTAAAAATACTATAACCTTTCCTCCACCTTGTTTTAATGCTCTAAGACTTGCTGTGTATCCTACACTAGTAAAAAACGCTGTCATAAATACTTGCTGTAATGTAGTATCTAAAGTTATTGTTAAAATACCATTTAATTTAAATATAAGCATTAATATTGAAAAAATCATTCCACCTACTACTGCCGATGGAATGCAGTATTTTTCTAAAACCTTTATTCTTTTCCTTAGGTAAGCCCCAAAATAAAATACAATGGTAGCCAGTGCCATAGTTTCAAATATGTCTAATTTTATTTCCATGTATTTTCCTCCCTCAATAATTTGGTCAACTTGTATATAATACAACATTTTGAAACATTTTAAAACAAAAAATTCATTTTTTCTGCACTTTATTAAATTTTATTTTTATTTTTTCTTAAAACATTTTCAAAAAGCTAATAATAATGGGCTTATTATTAGCTTTTTCAAATCAATATATAAAAATAACAATCATATATCTTTTATACTTTTGAAGCATTTAATTTTTTTCCTTCATTTTCAATTAAAACACTCTCTAGTATAGCTTTTATCCATCAAATATATTAGTCAAGTTTGTTTTTTGAACTCTTAATTTTATTTTTTCCTTATCAGTAGAATATAATCCTGTCTTTTTCATCCTTTCAAAATATCCTGCTCCAGAAAAGGTATATCTTTCCTCCATATTTCCTTCTGCAACTTTATCATTTGCATAAGCTATTATGTCGCCCAGGGAAAGTTCTCTAGGAAGTTCTAATAATTCCTTACCCTTTAGGTACTTAACTGCATTATATCCTGCTAAGGTACCTGTTGTAATGGCCTCTGTATGTCCTATAAAAAATCCTGATTTTTCTCCTGCACAAAATAAATTATCTAGTCCTATTACCTTCATAGAATTTGTTCTAGGAGAAGCCGCAAGATATCTTATTGAATTTCCTAGACTGCCAGCTAAAGGATCAATGTATCTAGCCTTTTCTAATCCTGGTATTTTTCTTAGCTTATCTAGTGGATAATAGGAAGTCATAACTTTTATATGACCTGTATCTAGTAAAATAACATTTTCTGCAAAATCTAAAGTTGCATATTGTTGACAAACCTTTTCTTCTAACTTATCTAAATGTACATCTTCCTTTGGCATAGGTAGTACAACAACTCCATCTTTGTCTAGTTTCTTAATTAAGTCATCTGAAATTCCTTCCCTAGGTATTTCACAGGAACCACTCATTGCTCCTTTCTTTCCATTTGATCTTTTTCCTACTAAATCTTTTACCCCTGCCTTTTCGGAAATACTTACCCTTATTCCAAAACTAGGACATCTTAATATACACATGCTGCAGCCATTTCCATAAGCTCTACAATTATTCATAGAACCTGTTGAGCCAGTAGTTTCAATAAAAACATCTCCATATGCTTTAGTTTTATCTTCTAAAATTATGGCCTTTATTTTATTTTCTTCTTTTTCTACATTTATTACTCTGTTTTTAAAAAACAGTTTTACTCCTTTATTTAAAAGATAATCTCTTACTAAAGGTTCAGCCTTACTTACATCACAAAGCCAAGCATGATTATGTCCTGGCAAATCTTCCATTGTTTCTCATTATTCCGCCTACATTTCCTACTCCAAGTAATAAATCTGTTCTTTCATATAATTCAACTTCTGCCCCATTTTTTACTGCCTGAAGAGCTGCAGAACATCCAGCCCAGCCTCCACCTATAACAATAACTTTCATAGTTCCTCCGCTAAAAATTTATACTAAATATATATTATTCACTTTATAGAAAAGTGTGCAAAAAATGGTATTTACAATCTGCTTGTAAATACCACTTTTTAATGAAAATTTATGTAAAAATTAAATTGTTAGGCTTATTAAATTTTAATAATAATTTATTGTATCTATATTAATTGTATTTATTATTATTTGCATTACCATTTTTTCTATTTTTAATATTATTGGCCTTTTCATTTTTCACTTTATCTGCAGCATTGTTTGAATTGTTCTTATTGGCATTATTGCTATTACCTTTATCTTGAGATTGTCCCCTATTTTCTGAGTTTCCTCTTTTTTCACTATTTCCTGCATTAGAATTTCTATTTTTATTCCTATTTTCATTTGCTTTCTCTTGGCCATTTACTGCATTCTTATTAGAATTATTATTATATCTATTATTGAAATTACCATTTCCTTTATTTTTATTAACTTCCTCTTTAGTTTCTACTTTAGTTTCAGTATTAACATTAGTTTCACCTGTAGTATCTACATTTTCATTAGCTTCTACTTCAGTATTTGTATTTTTTTCATTTCTAGCCCCTGTAGAATCAATTGTATCTATAATATCTTTATCAATTATATCTTTTGCATTACCATTTTTTCTAATGTTTTTTATAGTTTTCATTATTTCATTAACACTTGCATCTTTATATTCTTCTACTGTTGCATCAGGATCAACAGCTTGAAGCTTTTGTATAAGGTTAAGCTTTCCCGGAGTTATCCCTAATTTCCTTGCTTCATCTCTACGAGCTAATGCAATATTATCTTTATGAACAACAACTTCCTTTTCAGTTTCTTCTAAGGCTGAATTTACTCCCTCTTCTGCTACAGTTTCAAGTTCAGTTGCTACTTCTTCATTATCTGTTTCAGTAGTAACAGATACAACTGTTGAACCATCTTCTGCTATATATCCATTATTATCTGCAGATGAAACTAATTCTCCAACTGCTTCTGTAACATCAGAACCTATAACATCTACTTCCTCTAGTATTTTTTCTCCATCTTCATTGTAGGCTTCAACTTGTACAACTTTATCGAAAGCATTTATTCCTAACTCAACACTTGGATTAATATCTAAACTTAAGTATGATACTGGTGTTTGATAATAAGCATATGCTCCAGTACTTCCTCCTAAACATAAAACTGCTAAGCTAGCTGCAACAAGAAATTTCTTTTTCATATAGAATCCTCCCCAGTTTATATAATCATCAATCTTTGACTTTTCATTTTTTATTAATGTTTCTTTTAAATATTTTTCAGTTTTCTTAACTAACTCTTCTTCAGCTTTAATTTTATTTAAAGCTGATTTAAAATTGGTAATCATTTTCCTTACCCCCTAACTTCTTTTTAATAAGTGCTCTTGCTCTATGTAAATGAGAATATATTGTATTTTCTTTTTTATTAAGTAATTTGGCCATTTCAGGTACTGTATATCCCTCATAATAATGAAGGTATATAACATCCTTATATTTTTTTGGAAGGGATAGAACCACATGTATAAGTTCACCTTCAGTCTTGTCCTCAAATGCTAATTCTATATCCTCAATTGAATCTGTATTCCTTCTCCAAAAACTTTTTAATAAGTCCTTACACTTATTTATAGTCACTCTTATAATCCATGCTTTTTCATGTTCTTCATTTTCAAAGGGGGTTTTATTTTGTAACAATTTAAGGAATACTTCTTGAAATACATCCTCTACATCGGTATTGTTCTTTAGATATAAGAAGCAAATTCTGCGTACCATATCTGAATACTTTTTAAGTGCCATTGAAATATTTTCGTTGATATCAACTTGTTTTTCTTCCATGCTGCCTCCCTTCTATAGTTAATACGATTGAACTTTATAAATCCTTGCAAAATTTATAAATATTTTTAAAGGCTTATATAAAATAATTTGCATATATAGCTTTCGTATAATGCATGTCCAACATAAGACTTTACTTGATATTTTCCTTACCTTATATTATCTATGCTAATTCTAAAATAGTTAATATGTAGATTGATTACTGTTTAGGACAGTTTTTCCAGTGTGGAGTTACTTTTAGTGTGGAGGGTGGAGGACTGAGTGTGGAGTTACTTTTAGTTTGGAGGGTGGAGGACTGAGTGCGGAGTTTGAGGAAATAAAAAAAGGGCTTTTGCCATTTTACTTGCAAAAGTCCTTTTTATAACTATATGTAATTTCCTCTTAAACTGTGGACTGTGAAATGCGGGCTGCCCACTGAATAAGTTCTCTTTCTCCTTCTATCTCTCCTTTATATGGATAGGTTTTTTCTAATTTTTCAAACTCATTTAGGTATTTTTCTGCTGCTTTTTTATCTTTGTTTATAAGGAGTTCGTAGGCATATAGCAGCCTTTTTTTAGAGATAGAATGTTTACTTAGCTTTATGTATTTCTTAAGTTCTTTAGTAAATAATTTATTAATCTTATCTATATCTTTGTCCCCAATAATCTCATAAAAAAGCAACTCAGATTGAATTTCATTTTTATATATTCCTAATAAGTTATTACAATTTTCTAAAGCATAATTAAATTCTTCTTTGGCTCTTTCAAAATCCTTCTTATCTTGATAGTAACTTCCCTTCATACATGCAACTGCTGCCATAATAGGGTTATTTAAATCTGCATCTTCAGGAAGGTTAAACCACTCCTCTGGCATGTCTTTAACTCTAACACCTTTCGCTAATAGAGCACTTATTTTTAACTGTCTATAAAAAGCATATCTAGCATCTTTATCCTTTTTTAAGGAAATTATATTATAACCATCATTTGCAACTCCACCAAGCTTTAAAGGAATGATATTGGTAAGCCCTACTATTATACCGATTCCCGAAAATGAAAGTAAAATCCCTGATAAATAAGCTGCTTGTACAAATATGATATATATAATAAAAACTATCATTGAGAAAATGATATTTAAAAGGCCTCCACCTAAATTATATAAAACAAAAGGATATTTATTTTCCTTATATTCAGGTGGATCCATTAGGCATTGACCACCTGTACCAGCTATGCTAAATTTTTTTATTTTAATTTTATCATCTTCTTTTATAAAAGCGATACTTCCTATTCTAAAGCAAATAAGCTTATATCCAGTAAGTCTTCCAAAAATATAGTGCCCCCCCTCATGAATAATTATATGAAGGTAAAAGGATATCATAAAACTTATATAAATAGTAAGTAAAAAAATAATAATTTTATCCTTAATGATTTCATATGGTATTTTATCTGCACTTAAAAACCCAATTAAATACACCACCCCTACACAAACTGAAAAACAAATAACAACTCCCAGTATCTTCCCTAAACTTTTCTTTTTATTTTTCTCCTTCAAATCACAATCCCCTTTCTTATAAAATATTAACTATTGAATAATTTTTACACTTACCTTATTCCATAATCTTCACTATAAACAATATTATACCAGCTAATTCTACATCAATTCAATTTTTTATCTTTTTTATTTATTGAACAAATTAATCTTTATGGAACTTAAAAAGCTGTAGTGTTTAGCAAATAAAAAAGTGGATCTATGTAAGTTTACTTGAGAACTGAAGGAAAGAAAGTATTGAATAAAATTCTACTTTTTCAGATATTAATATGCTATACCCTTATATAATCGCATTTTCAAAAGTTTATAATTTTATACTTTCCTAGACATTAAAATAAGGCTAAATGTAGATTTATACTACATTTAACCCTAATAAATAGCTTTTTAAAAACTACTGTTTGATTTAGTGTTATTTCATTAATCTAATAATCTTCTCTACTAATTGGATCTTCTATTAATGTTGCCACTCTAAATTTATGAAAATGACCATCAGCACATTCTGTTTTAGCATATACAAAGTGTACATGTCTTCCATCACCTACAGGTATAGCTCTTCCAACCCAAACCTTAATACAATGATGGTGATCTTCAAATGTGTCTGTTAATGTTTCTAATTTATGAATATGGTCTCTTCCATTATCTATTGGAATAGCGTCACCTGTAACTCCCGCAAAACGGTGATTATGAGGTTCTTCTCCTCTTTCATCTACAATAAAAGTACTTCCTTGAACTTCATGAACATGTCTTTTTATTTTTCTCTTACATTTACAGTCATCTCTTCTTGACATAACTTGCACCTCTTTTGTTTAATATTTTTTAAAGCATTAGTTTATATAATATAATATTAAAAGGCGCTTAATTATGTTACTTTGCTTACCTATTTTTTCGATTAAATAATATGTAGTGATAATGTAGAATGTACAATGTACATTCTGCATTGTACATTCTAAATTATTTTCCTTACTAGTATTCCTTCCTAAAAAGGGAAGAATGGGAAAAACGGGAAGAATGGTATTACATCTAGTCCAGCTAAAAGTGCTAATGGGAAAGACCTACGCCTAAACCTTCTTCTTGGCCTCCTTCTTCTAGGGCGTCCTTGTCCACCATATCCAAATTCTTGTCTTTCACAAGATAGGTCTTCTTCTACCATTGCAGGCTCAGCAACTAATAGGTTAACATTTTCCCTGTCAACACCTTCAATAATTCCTTCCACCATGGCTCCATCTTTTAGTGTTATAACAACATGAAAGGTCATGCATTTTCTACATCTATCATGCATAGATTGCATATCCCTATAGTTGTTTTCACCTCCATTATAATCCACTTTTCATCGTTCTCCTTTATAATATTATATTATTCACCTTTAATTATTTTCTAAGTACCCTCTCCTAAAGAAAGAAAAAAGGTAAAATATAAGGATAAGGTACTAAATCTAATGCAGCTAATAGTGCAAGTGGAAAAGTTCTACGCCTAAATCTTCTTGCTGGTCTCCTTCTTCTTTGACGGTCGAATTCTTCTCTTACATAAGATACATCTTCTTCCATCATTACAGGTTCACTAACTAGCATAGTAAAGTTTTCCCTATCAACACCTTCAATAATTCCATCAAACATACTTCCATCTTTCATTGTTATAACAACATGAAAAGTTATGTTTTTTCTGCATTGTTCACGCATAGAGTTCATATCTCTATAGTTGTTGTCATTTCCGTTATATTCCACTTTTTATCGCTCTCCTTTCTCTAATATGTTATTCATTTGTCAATAAAAGGTAACTATCCTAATAAAAGAATCTTTCTTAATAATTCGACAAAACTTTCTACACAAATACAATCAACTTTTCATATACTAGACTGTATTTTTATAAAGAGGTGTATAGTATGGTTAAGTATCCTGGTAATTGGATTCCAACGAAATCAATTGAAGAAATGTCTAATACAAATTATGATGTTTTAATTGTAGGAACTGGCCCTGGCGGTGGATCAGTATTATCAAGACTTTGTGAATTATGGAAAAATAATGAGGATAAAAAAAGCAGATAATTCAACTACTTTTGAGGATCGTTTCCCTGAATTTCCTGGTGCCAGAATGGTATATGCCCTTGGTGGAAGATCCTTGTTCTGGAATGCAGTTATTCCTAGACCAATAGAAAGTGAACTTAGAAAATGGCCTGTAAATCCCAGAGAACTAGCTGTTTATTATTGTATGGCTGAAAAAGCGTTGAATGCTACAACATCTTATGCTAAGGGTTCATCAATGCAAAATATTCTTTTAAGAAGACTTTATGGAAAAGGCATTCTTGAAGCAAGGGATTTACCAGTAGCTTTTGATATGGAAGCATCAAGACAAGGACTATGAGGTGGTCAATCAAATGAAGACAGGAATTGTTGAATCTGCTAAGGCCATGGGAGTAACCTTAGATCCTTCGACATTAGTATTAAGACCGCCAGGCTCTGATATGCATGAATCTTGTACATGTAGAATGGGATATGACCCAGAGACTTCAGCTACAAACCCACATGGTCAAATTCATGGGGTTGATGGATTATTTGTAGCAGATAATAGCCTTCTTCCATCTCTAACAGCTGCTGGTCCAGTACTATCTAGTGTAGCACTAGCAATGAGAGTTGCTGATTATATTTATCTTAAATCTAGATAGAAAAGATTTATAGAATTAAATTAACATAAAAAAATAAAAAGTCTACAATTTCTTATAGAATGAGCATTGTAGACTTTTTTAACTTAAAATTCCATTATCTAATAAAATTAGTTGCAATACCTGGTTCTACTTCTGGATATTCTATACCAGCCTTTTTTCCAGCTTCAATACATTTAAGAAGCCATGCCATATTTCTTCCAAGGGTTCTCATTGTCTGCATTCCTTCCAAATCCTTCATTACTTCCTCTGGGGTATTTCCATGAACTGAATTCCAATATTGAGAAGAAACAATAGGCATGCGATTGATTGTAAAGTACTTATTTATTTGATCAAAGGCTGCACTTGCTCCTCCACGACGACAGCTAACAATTGCTGCTCCAGGTTTATTAAAGAATATAGCTTTACCACTATAATAAACTCTATCTAAAAATGAAGTTAACATTCCAGAAGCTGCCGCATAGTGTACTGGTGTTCCATATATAAATCCATCTGCATCTTTTGCTTTTTCTAAGAATTCATTAACTATATCCTTCCTAAAGCATTCCCCTGTATTTCTGCAAACAGCACATCCAATACATCCTGCAATTGGCTTATTTCCTAATTGAAATATTTCAGTTTCAATATTTTCCTTTTCTAATTCCTTTGCTATCTCTTTTAATGCAGTGTAAGTACATCCTTTTAAATGTCCACTTCCATTAACTAATATTACTTTCAAATAACATTCCCCCCATTTATCAGTTTTCAGTTTTCAGTTTTCAATTAAGATAAATTTTATAGCATGAATAAATCTCTACAATTACACCACCTTTATAAATATCTTTTGTATTTCATTTATTCTTTAATGTATTACAAAAGCCAATGCTATAAAACATTGACTCTTCTTTCCCAATAACCCTACAAACTTTTCCCTGTTATAACCATATTTTATACTTCATTGTACATTCTACATTACTTCGCTAATTATTAATATAGTTTTTAAATACCTCTGTAAAATCTTTTTTAATATAATTTTCTCTACTTGTTTTTGTCCAATTAAATGCATATTCATTAATATTTTTAAATATTTCTGATGCATCTCCTTCTGCAACTTTACCTGATCTGCATGCATTTGCTGCTATAGTTAGTGTTTCTTCGGATTTCTTAAGCATTATTTCATTTTCTTCTATTATATATCCTATCCTAACTAATGCTTTATATAAATCCTTCAACTGCTCTATTTGGTTTTTGTCTACATCAATAGAAAACTTAGCTCCTCCAATAGTAAATTTAATTTCGCAATCTAAATCTATAGTTCCTGCCGTTTCTATACTTACATTGCTTATAGGGCTTCTATAGTAATCATATCTTTTTACTAATCTCTTTTTACTTACAGCAGATGTTCCATCTACATGAATAAGAGCTAGGTTGGTAAAACAGTATTCATCAGTTCTTGATTTTATAAGGAAAAATATTTCTTCTCCGTCTTCATGCATTATATAGTCATCTGCATCTACTTTATTAAAATCCTTTTTATCAATTATTTTTCCAATATCACTTAGACCCAAAGCATCTGAAGCTATTTTTTTAAACATATACATCCCTCCAAGTTTTGCTAACCTTTTATAAAACACATGGACCTTTATAATATAATAACATATTTTCAAAAACATGTAAAAATAATTCAAAGTATAAAAGGCTCCCTCTTAGGGGAACCTTTTATACTTTTTATTCAAATTCGATAGTTGCTGGTGGTTTTCCTGTACAATCATATAGTACTCTATTTACACCTTTAACCTCATTTACAATTCTAGTTGTTACTTTTCCAAGTACTTCCCATGGAAGATCAGCTGATTCTGCTGTCATGAAATCAGTTGTTTCTACTGCACGAAGTGCTATTGCATAATCATAAGTTCTTTCGTCTCCCATTACTCCTACAGAACGCATATTAGTAAGGGCTGCAAAGTATTGACCTATTCCTTTGTGAATTCCAGCCTTTTCAAGTTCTTCTCTATAGATTGCATCTGCATCTTGAACAATTCTAACTTTTTCTGCTGTTACTTCACCTATTATACGTACTCCTAGACCTGGGCCTGGGAATGGTTGTCTGTAAACTAATTTTTCAGGTAAGCCAAGTTCTAAACCAGCTCTACGTACTTCATCTTTAAATAATAGTCTTAAGGGTTCTATTATTTCTTTAAAATCTACATAGTCAGGAAGTCCTCCAACGTTATGGTGTGATTTTATTACTGCTGATTTTCCAAGTCCACTTTCTATAATATCTGGATAAATAGTTCCTTGTACTAAGAAATCTACCGCTCCAATTTTCTTAGCTTCTTCTTCAAATACTCTAATAAATTCTTCACCAATTATTTTTCTCTTTGTCTCTGGATCTTCTACTCCCTTTAATTTTTCGTAGAATCTTTCTTGAGCATTTACACGAATAAAGTTTAGGTTATATGGTCCATTTGGTCCAAATACTTCTTCAACTTCATCTGCCTCATTCTTACGAAGTAAACCATGGTCAACAAATACGCATGTTAATTGGCTTCCAATAGCTTTTGATAATAAAACTGCTGCTACTGATGAATCAACACCACCTGATAATGCACATAAAGCTTTACCATTTCCAACCTTTTCACGTATTTCTTTAATAGTTCTTTCTACGAAAGCATCCATTTTCCAATCTCCGGAACATTCGCAAACATTATATAAGAAGTTTGATATCATCTTTGCTCCTTCTTCTGTATGTAGAACTTCTGGATGGAATTGAACTGCATATAATTTCTTTTCTTCAGACTCCATAGCAGCAACTGGACATACTTCTGTAGTAGCTATTACTTTAAATCCCTCTGGAGCCTTTTCTATGTAATCTGTATGACTCATCCAGCAAATTGTAGGTGATGAAAGGCCTTTGAAAAGCTTAGATTCTGTATTTATCTCAACACTTGTCTTTCCATATTCACTTACAGGAGCTGTAGTAACCTTTCCTCCAAGCACATGTGCCATTAATTGTGATCCATAGCATATTCCAAGAATAGGTATTCCAGCTTCTAGCAATGATTTATCACATAAAGGAGAATCTTCACTATAAACACTATTAGGTCCTCCTGTGAATATTATTCCTTTTGGATTCATTTCCTTAATTTTATCAACACTTAAAGTGTGAGGATGAACTTCACAATAAACTCCAGCTTCCCTCACTCTTCTTCCTATTAATTGATTATATTGTCCACCAAAGTCAATAACTAAAACTAACTCTTTTTTCATGAGTAACCTCCATTTTTAAACAACTAAAATTTCTTAGCTAAATCATTATAACATAAAGCAAGAGGAAATATAAGTACAAATTTTATTTTTTATTTAAAATAGTTCACCGTATTACGAATTATAGAATAATAATTTTAATAATAATCCGTAACTTTCTAATCTGTCATAATTAGTATTTCAATAACAGTAATAAATTAAACATAAACAAATCATTGTAAATAAATATATTTTTAGCTTTTCAACTCAATCTGAAAATCATCCTCAATTGTGCATTTTGCATTTTGAATTGTGCATAGCAAATAGCCGCAGGCTATTTGCTATAGTTCGGTGCTTCCTTAGTTATATTAACATCATGGGGATGGCTTTCTTTAAATCCTGATGCAGTTTGAACTACAAAAGTTGCCTTTTCGTATAATTCTTCTAAATTTGCAGAACCTAAGTATCCCATTCCTGATCTTATTCCACCTAATAATTGATAAATTGTTTCTGAAACAGGTCCTTTAAAGGCTACTCTTCCTTCTACACCTTCTGGTACAAACTTTTTAGTTCCGTTTTGGAAGTATCTATCACTTGATCCCTTTGCCATTGCTCCAAGGGAACCCATTCCTCTATAAACCTTATAGCTTCTTCCTTGGTATATTTCTAATTCTCCAGGTGCTTCTTCACAGCCTGCAAATATTGATCCCATCATAGCAGCACATGCTCCTCCAGCTAAAGCCTTAACTATATCTCCTGAGTATTTTAAGCCTCCATCTGCAATAACTGGAACTCCATATTTTCTTCCTTCTTCAGCGCAATCCATTACTGCTGTTAATTGAGGAACTCCAACACCTGCAACTACTCTTGTTGTACAAATTGATCCTGGTCCTATACCTACCTTAACGCAATCTGCTCCAGCTTCTATTAAATCTCTAGTTGCTTCTGCTGTTGCTACATTACCTGCTATTATTTGAAGATTTGGATAAACTGATTTTATTTTCTTAATTGCTTCCATAACTCCCTTTGAATGGCCGTGAGCTGTATCTAAGGTAATAACATCAACCTGCGCCTTTACTAAAGCTGAAACTCTATCCATCATATCATTGGTTATTCCAACTGCTGCTCCACATAAAAGCCTGCCCCTTTCATCCTTTGCTGCATTTGGGAACTTTTTGGCCTTTTCTATATCTTTTATAGTTATTAATCCCTTTAAGTTACCTTCATCATCAACTAAAGGAAGTTTTTCAATTTTATGCTTTTTTAATATTTGAAGGGCTTCCTGTAAGTTTGTCCCTTCCTTTGCTGTAACTAATGGGCTTTTTGTCATTACTTCTGAAATGGGTCTAGTATAGTCTGTTTCAAAAATTATATCCCTATTGGTTATTATTCCTACTAATTTTGTTCCTCTAGTTATTGGAACACCTGAAATTCTGTATCTTGCCATAAGCTCATTAGCATCTTCTATAGTATGCTCTTCTGATAAAAATATTGGATCTGTAATTACTCCATTTTCTTGTCTTTTTACTCTATCTACTTCTCTTGCTTGCTCTTCAATTGTCATATTTTTATGTATTATTCCAATACCGCCTTCTCTTGCAATTGCAATAGCCATTTTAGATTCTGTTACAGTATCCATACTTGCACTCATTAATGGAATATTTAGAGTAATCTTCTTTGTTAATTTTGTTTTTAAAGAAACCTCATTTGGTAAAACCTCTGATTTGTTTGGTACTAATAGTACATCATCAAAAGTGTAAGCTGTTTTTAAAATTCTTGCCATTATCCTTCCCCCTTGAAATAATATTTTTCTTGCATAATTTGTATATATTGCAATTTTACTTTCATCTGTATTTCTGTTATATTTCATTTGTATTTAAGTATTTTATCTTATTTTGTGTATTTAATATTATTTTATGTGTAAAGTTTAGCCATATATAAAAAAGGCATATTAACTTTCTAAGTGAAGTCAATATGCCTAAAATACTATATATAAAAATATAGTATGGTATATTAAAATCACTCATAGTCGGAAATTTAAGGTTTCCGGTAGAAACTCCCTGCCATATTCAGGGGATATACGAGTTAGTAAATTTATTCCGTTTTTATATTAGAATTATTATATATCCATAACTTACCTTTGTCAACAAAAATGCAATTTTAAATTCATTAATATTCTTGTTTTACAAAAAAGAAAATGACAGATGATATTTCTACCTCTGCCATTTATGACTTGTTCTATTTAAAATAAATCTGGTAATTTAGGCTTATTAGTTCCTGGTTCATAAAGTTTAACTTTTACAACCTTTGTAGGTACCCCGCTTATATCTATTGAATTAAGGAATTCTTTACTCTCTCCTTCAACTTCAAACATCTGTCTTTTATAAACTAAAAGAACTTGCCTTTCTGCTGAGGAATCTTTTGAATCATTAATCCTTAATTTAAATAAATTAGTTTCTGAAGTATTTTCTACCCTTACACCTTCTCCTATAAGTTTGCCTGAATCTACTATATAGGCTTTTATTTCACCAGCATCAATTGCCCTAAACTTTTCATCTAAACTTAGTTTAAAATCTACTTCATTTCCTGTAAGGATAAAGCTAGCTCCATAAGTTATTGTTGAATTTGCAGCAAAGTTAAATCCAGATTCAGCCATTGAAGTATCTATTTTTAAATTATTATCTTCTATCCCATTATACAAGCCATGGGTAAGGTTTTTAACTTGCGGCTTTACCTCAATTTTTGGTGTATTAATTATTGAATATTTATATTTATCATTTTCATTATTGAAAATAAGTTTTTCATATATTAATTTATTCTCATTTCCTTTTCCAAAGGCTAGTTCTCCAAGCTTATCTGATTTTGTTTTTATGGTAAATTCCACTTGAAAGGCTTCTGCTTTATACAAGCCACTTGTTGAATCATATTCATATGTAACCTTAGGAAGCCTTATTGTAGCAATATTATTTTCTACCCTCTCTATTCCACTAACTAGATCAAAATTTCCTGCTAAGTTTAAATTTATTTCGGGATTGAATTCATATCCATTTAGTCTTATTCCTGAAATCAATATATCTGCAACTTTACCCATTACAGAATTTTCAATACTATTTGGATCTTGAATATAAAAGTAATTCTCTTCTTTTCCATTTAAATCTTTGTGAAGGTTATATAAATTACTTTTTTTATTATTGTCCACCGATAAGGTAATAATATTATATTCCTTTTCCTTTATTTCTTTAATATCTTTTTCATTATAAGATATATTTTCATTTCCTATAATAATAAAAGTTTTTCCTGTATCTTCTCTTCCCTCTTTTAAAAGGTCTATAACATTAGAAAAGGCACCAAGACAGGTTTAAACTATTAAAAACTAAATAAATTCCCTCTTTACTTCCCTTTATTGTAAATTCAAAGGGTACTGGGTCAGCTTCATATCTAATTTTATCATTAGCCTGTATATCTGAAGCCTTTTTATAATTAATAGTTCCTATGTTAACAGTGTTTCCACCAATATTTAATGAGAACACTTCATTAAAGTCCATATTTAAATCCACCTTATTAATTGGATAACTATTTATTATTTCAGTAGCTATTTGTTGAAATACTGAATCTATGGCACCATTGCTAGTTTTAAAAAATCCATCCTCTTCTGTAAGTTCAATATTATCATTCCACTCTTCACCTATCATAGAAGAATGGATTTTCTCTAAAGCCTCATTTCCTCTTTCAGTCATTCCATAACCAATTGAAAAGGCATTATAACCTTTAGCCTTGATAGTTTTACCAATATCACTTGCATAATCTAGAGCTTTGCTGTCTATGCCACTTCCTTGTCCAGCAATTTCAGGTGTTTTATTATCAATAGCCATATATTCTTCTAGATATCTATTTTCAACAGAATAAAAGGTTGGTTCACCATCAGTCATAAGGACTATTGTTTTATTAGCAGAAGGATTCCCATTTTCAAGCATATATATAGCTTTTCTCATTCCTTCACCAATATTAGTTCCCCCTAGTGGATTTAAGGCATCTATTATGTCATATAATTTATTATCATTTGCATTTAAGAAAGTGCTGCTATGAGATTTAAAATTTGATACATTATGAGAACCAAATCCATAAGCAGAAATTCTCTTATTACCTAACTTTTCAATTGGATTAAAATCTGCAATACTTGAATATGCAACTATGCCTATTTTAAGATTTTTTTCATTTTTCATTTTGTCTATAAAATTACCTACAGCCTTTTTAAGCTCATCTATCCTAGTACTAGTTTTATTATGCTCCCCATATTCCCCATGGATACTGCAATAATCTCTCCAATTTCTTTTCTCTGTACATTTCTCATCTATTATTACTGTATCACTCATACTTCCAGAAACATCTAACACCATGACTATCTCCTTAGGAGATACAGGAGCTTCAAAAGGCTTTGGAGTTATTGTTCCACTAATTGTTATATCCTCTCCTAGAAGGGCTGGATTTGGTGTTACAGAATCAATTTTCACATCAAAATCAGGCTTGTCCGAAATATCCGCCTTAATATTTATATTTTTAAAAGTAATAAGTGATACTATAACAAAAAAACTTAAAACTAAACTTATAATCTTTATTTTTTTCTTACTCATATTTTCCCTCCCCCCTACAGTACTATTTATTCCTAAACTTAACTATTGTGCTGACAGGCAATGAGACTTCTGAATATCCTTTTTTTTCATATAAAATCATTGAAATCTCAACACCTGGAGCATCAATCAATGTTCCTTCTTCATCCATTTGAAAATCAA
>Ga0209537_1002318_pt1 | contig 19304 bp, 20 predicted proteins | sample BioPla4DNA1_FD_187698 | JGI IMG/M metagenome (GOLD analysis project Ga0209537, IMG submission 187698) | Biogas fermentation microbial communities from Germany - Plant 4 DNA1 (SPAdes) (version 2) | ecosystem: Engineered > Bioreactor > Anaerobic > Digestate | place: Bielefeld, North... | reverse complement strand
GGGGACAGTCCCCTGTTGCTCCCGGGCGACCGCAGGTCGCCCCTACGGGTTAGTGTAATCCCGTCGTGTGGAGGGGACGTTCCCCCTATACCTTCGGGCGACCACAGGTCGCCCCTACGGGTTGGCACAATCCGTTAAGGGGACAGTCCCCTGTTGCTCCCGGGCGACCACAGGTCGCCCCTACACGTTACCGTATCAACCAGTTAACCTGTTTGTAGGGGCGGTCTTTGACCGCCCGGTAAAGTGGACAGTCCCCTGTTACCCCCGGGCGACCACAGGTCGCCCCTACACGTTACCGTAATCACCCCGTTAACCTGTAGGGGCGGTCTTTGACCGCCCGTTTGGTTGAACGCGCCATTATACCGCACGGTTCCCATCTGTAGGGGCGGTCTTTGACCGCCCGGTAAGGGGGATAGCCCCACTTATTCCCAAATAGAAGCCGGGGGTGGGAACCCCCGGCCTCATTTTATTCCTTATAGTCCTGTTTATTTCGCTTCCTGCCCAAGGCCACACCACCGGCCACCAGGGTCAGGCCCAAACCGTAGAAGAGGAAGGGCGGTGTTTCGCCCGTCTTGGGCAGTTTTACCGGACCCCCGGGGACCTCTTCCTCTTCGAGGGGGACCAATTCCTCCCCTTCAGGTTCTCCCGGCTCACCTTCCGGCGGACCGCCCCCCGGCACCAGGGGGCCTCCCGGGACCTCTTCCTCTTCGATGGGGATCAATTCCTCTTCCTCGGGTTCGGGACGTCGGGGAGTGGTGTCGCCTCCACCGCCGCCGCCACCGCCGCCGCCACCGCCGCCGGAGACCTGGGTCGTAAAGGTCCAGTTGGCTTTAAAGGACGAACCCTGATATTCATTCCCGGCGTTCTCGGGCATGTCGGTGGAAAAGTAGATGGTCTTTTCCGAACCGGGAGTCATTTTCCCCAGGGAAATGTTGCCCTCCTTTGCCACTTCCCGAAAAGTGTCGTCGGCGACAACCTGCTCACCATCTTTAATGGTAAGGGTCATAACATCAGCCAGGCGTCCGCCCCGGGGGGATTTTTCGCTGAAGGGCAGGATATTGGTTCTTATATATATGGTAAAAGTATCCTCCCCACTGTTGACAAGTCTTAGATAGGATTCTTTCGTATCACCGGGATTCAGATTACCCGTGTCCACGGTCTTCTCGGGAAGATGGATCTCCAGGCCGTTTTCATTTTCCGGCCTGATGACCCTGTCGGCAAGGACCGGGCCGGAAACCCAGGCTATGACCAGGCCGGCAATTAAAACCGCGGCGAATATCTTCCTTACAATCCTTCTCATTCTTTATACCCTCCCTCCCTGGCGGAACTTTCTCCGGCTTCAGACTCGGCTCCGGCAGGTGATGACGGCTTGAGCTGCCGTCACCACCGCCTGCCGACACGCTGTGCTCCAACGCTCAACAGTCATGCTGCTATATTCATACCGGTGAATCCATTAATCATCTTCTTCGACAATTACTGCATACAAGGTGACGTTTTGGTTAGTGGTTACGTAGTTATATGTTCTATTCCTACTAAGAGGATTGTCTTCACTTCGCCAGTCAGGTAAGGTCGAATACCAACCGACAAACTCATAGTCGTCATCATCCAGGGTTGCTTTAAGTTGTACTGTCGTTCCGGCTGGATAAGTACCTGCACCGGTTACAGTGGCTTTAGTGCTTGAAGAGTATTGATATTTCTTGCCATCTTTCCCCTTGCCGGTTCTTTTCATTACTTTTAGCTTCAGTTCTTATTCATCCTGCTCTGGTGGTTCCGGCTCTTCGTCGCCTTTCCAGCACTTGGTCCCTGTAATATATTCCAGATATTCATCCAGTCCTTCAGGTTCATAACCAGGCGCTGTCGCCGTTGTAAACGCTTCTCCCCATACTTCAGCCGGGGCATCGTTGGATGCCTGAACTGCCTCCACTATACCACCCAGCCTGAATTGCTTGCCTTGGTATTCATCACCAGTATCTTCCCCGTGGAAAGCAACTACCAGGAGAAGTTCAACTGTACGCTCTTCCTCAGTAACTCCACTAAAGGTTCCCGGTACAGGGCCACCGGTATAATAGAGCCAGAGCCCATCCTCATCCGGGTACAACACCCAGCCGCTGCCCTCTGCCGGCGCATAGTAGAAGTTATCTGCGGGTAATTCTTCATCATCCCATATCCCTTCAAGCTTGACCCGGAGCTCAGCGTCCTTAGTACCTTCATTGATAATAGTCCAGGCAACCCTGCCGCAGTCGCCAGGGTTCACGTTTTCAAAGGACTTACCCTCTACCGTGGAATACTCCGGGCCATCGGCATTAACCTTAACTGTCCCCGCCGTAAACTCGGCTGTCGGTACATCCGCATCATCCGTAAACCACGCCCCCATTGCGCCGGCGATCAATGTCCCCGCCAGGGCAATAACCAGCAAGCTCAATAAAACTTTCCCTTTCATTGCAATCCCTCCACTTATTAAATTATTAAAGATTGTTTTTCCTGATCGGCGGCCAGGCTGCCATCCCATCATATATGGAAAGGCCCTATGGCTTTGCGTCCCTGCCTTGCGGCAGGTTTGCCCTTATCGCGGGGGGCAGTTTTACCCCTCTGTAAAACAGCCCTGTCTAATAATGTTCTTCCAAGCGGCCTTTACCCCGTACCTGCATCTTCCTAGTTCCTCCACCAGCACCCCCTTTCACATGGGCGAACGAACCCCCACTCCTTTTTCCCTCTCCTTCCCCAGCCAAATTGGACTAGGATTCGCCATCCCCTTGAGATTCACTGGGGACTGCCCTTTTCTTCCCCTCGGCCTGCACGTGCCTGTAGAGGCTGAAAACCTCCAAAAGGAGCAGCGCCGCTGCGGGGATAACCACCAGGACCATAAGTCCCTGCTTGGTCCTGGCATATTCCATGACATAACCGAGATACGGAACTGCCAGCACTACTTTTCCCACCAGGTTTTTCCCTGGAACCGGGTAGGGGTCGACAACTTCATTGGCATCTCCCTTGGTGGTAAAGGAGATATCCCCTTCGGCCTCGTTCACCCCCACGACCCTGTGGCTCACCAGCTCTTTCCCCTCCCCAACGCCCCAGTAGGTAATAATGTCACCCTCCTTTATCCCCTCCGGCGGCATCGGCCTGACGAAGGCCAGGCTGCCGGCATCAAAGGCCGGGCTCATACTGCCGCTCAGGACTATATACATCTGGTGGCCAAAGACTGCCGGGGGCCCCCCCGCTGCCATGCTGGCTGCCAGGGAGACTATCAGGGCCACCAGGACCAGCAGGGTGCAGGCAAAGAGGATGTTGCCGAGGAACCTGCCCGCCCGTCTCAGAGGCGTAGAACCGTCTCTATTTGTTGCTGTATCCACAATTGGGGTTTCCACTAGAGCTCTCCCCCTTCACTGCCTAGGCGTCGGCACCTGCATCGTCATTCTGGCCTGCAGGCTCGCTGCCGCCCTGGCCGGCCTCGGACTGCCCGCCACCGGTCCCTACATCCCCGCCAGATCCTTTTTCATCTTTACCAGGCCCATCGCTCTCCTGGCCAGGGCGGCCTGTCTCCGCAGGACCGCCGTCTTTCTCGGGATCGGGTTCAGCATTGCTGCCGTCTTGGCCTTCATATGCGCCTCCGCCATCCTCATCATCCTCCCTGGGCAGGGCCTCTTCCCCTCCACCGCCGGGACCCCGATGGTCATCATCGCCGCCATCCTGATCGCCGGTATTGCCACCGCCGTCCTCATCATCCTCCCGGATGGCCTCTTCCTCCGGAGGTACTTCACCATCATCCTCCGGTTCCCCACCTTCTTCCGGCGGTTTTTCCCCGGGTTCCTCTTCATTTTCAGGCTCACCATCGGCCGGAGGCTCCCCACCGTCTACTGGTGGGTCTTCCCCACCTGCCGTCGGCTCTTCACCTTCACCCTCTGACGGTGAATCTTCCTCGTCTACCGGCGGCTCTTCACCCTCCGGCAGTGGTTCTTCCCCGCCTTCTGGAGGCAGTTCTCCCTCCCCGGGCGGCACCTCTCCCGCCGGAGGCCCGGCTGCACCCCCACCGGCGTCGGCCAGCAGTTGAACTGCTATGGTATCATTTATCTCTTCCCAGCCGACCAAGGCCGCCGTCAGGGTGAAACTGCCCTCGACTGCTTCGCTGGTCACCGTTACCATGCCGTCGGCCACGGTAACCCCTGCCGTCTCGCCCTCCAGGCTCCAGTTTATTACCAGGTCTGGTACCTCTTGGCCCTCAGCGTCCAGCACCACTGCCGTATAGGTTTCCGTCACTTCGCCCTCGGCGGGAATAGTGATAACATCGGAACCCTCAATGTGCAAGTTAAGGCTTACGGGTTCTTCCCCTTCAATAGCCATCTGCATCTGATAGTAGTTGCTGGCGCTGAAGGGAAGGGTTCCATCGTCCGTAATCATTTCACCTGTGATTGTAAGGAGCACCTCTCCTCCCTGTACTCCCAGACCCTGGAGCCAGGCATCCACCACCGACCGGTTAAAGTAGACCCGGAGGGTATCTCCTGCCAGTTCGCTCCGTTCGGGCTCCAGATAACTTTCATCATAAACCAGCCGGATGCTGTTTATATCAATGTCTGCTGCACTGCCGCCCTCAAGGAGCTGGATGTTGGCGACCAGCCATTCTTCGGCTGAAGCATCGTTTTTGGCTGTTGCATCACGGGCGGCTAGAGTCCTTCCAGATGCTGAGAGTACTTCAAATTCAACATTTACATGTCCAATTGGAGCAAGAACTTTAAGCAAACACTCATGGCTATGTTCAATGTCTTCACCTGTCAGTTTCCAGTGTATGGTGACTACAATTTCTTGTGCTCCACCCTGTTCCAACAATCCATTCAAAAAGTCTCCGAAATACATATTATTACCATGATTTTCATATTTGGCGTAAACAGCCCCTGCTTCTTCGTTATATATGCGTGTACTTGGGCTCAAACTCTTGCCTTTATATGTCAAGTAAACCGAATTAATATCCACATTGGCGACTTTTATGATAAAAATGACACTGTTAGTCGCCCTGGTATGAAACTGACCATCTCTCCTGGAATATTCCACTTCAACTTCATCTGCCCACACCCCCATCTGCATGATTGCACTACCCAGATAAGCATCGGCGGTAAAATAGGTATGGGTCCCGGGCATATCCAACCTGTAAAATAGGAAGGCAACACCTATCAGGCCGATTGCCATCAGCCTGCAGGAGGTCCAGAGCAGGTTGTTCAATGCCCTCCGGTGGGCCCTTTGCCGCCGGTAGGTACGGCGCCAGTTTCGCACTTGCATCAGGCTCATGCCAATTCCTCTCTCTCGGTTTCTGTGCCTTCCCGACAATGGGTACCCGGTGGAACCCTTTCTTCCTCCCCTTCCCAGGTGTGATAACCAGTACAGGTGGAAGGTCCCTTGTCCAGGGCCTCCTGGAGCAGCATTATCAGCTCCAGCAGGCTGCGGAAGGTATGGCTTTTTCTTTCCTCTAACCAGTGGATGGTCCCCTGCCAGCTGGTGTTTTCCTTATACTGGACCCGGATCAAAAAGCTCTCGCCACCCAGCCGCAGCTTATATCCCTGTCTTTCTGCCATGGGCTTTTCCTCCTTGGTATCACCCCGGGCCTTGTCATTCAGTTTCTTTGTTTTAATGATAGCACCCGCCCGTTTCATCTCGGGCACAGGGGAATTTCTTTCCGGTTTTATTTCGATCACATTTCGATTACAGTTTCCTACCTCAAAAAATAGGGAAAGGCCACTTGCCCTTCCCAAAAGAAAAAACCGCAGCGCCTTTTCTGACACTGCGGCTTTCCCGGTTTAATTATGTTTAAATATTTATTGAGCGCTGGGCGGCACGGGGAGGACGGGCTGGATCTTGCTGTTCAGGGACAGGCGGCCTTCGTTCTGCCCCCAGGTTCCCCAGAAGCTGGACTCTATCCGCTTGAGGACCTTTTGGGCCTGGTGCAGGTTGACTGTATCGAGGAGAACCAGGAACTGGCTGTCGTTCCAGCGGGTGACCACATCTCCCTTGCGCAGGCAGGCCAGCAGAACGGCCTGGAGATGGTCCATGGCCTCCTGGAGTTCCGGCAGGGGGAGCACCCCCTTTTCCCCGCCCAGGGTCAAAAGGCAGAGGGCCACCTCTTCTCCCCGGCGTTCGGCCCGCCGGGATTCCAGCTTGTATATGGAGCGGAAGATGGGCGGCTCGCAGTAAAAGGCCCCCTCCTTTTCCTCTGACGCCCCCTGCAGCCCTTCCTGGACCAGGCTCAGGTCCTGGGCGGCGGCCACACTGTCTTCGGCCTGGATAAGGCGGTAGATATGGCGCAGGGCCTGGGAAGGCTTCACCCCCAGCTCCCGGTAGAGGGCCGCCGTAATGTACTGGTAGTGGGTCAGGGCCTGCTTTTTCCTGCCCTTGGCCAGGAGGGCCTCCAGGAAGGGAATGTGGAGCTCCTCTTCAAAGGGTTCGATGCGGATGGCCTCTTCGCAGAGGTTAATTATCTCGTCATACCGGCGGGCATCCTTGAGGAGGCCGGCCAGGGTAACTACCCCCTCCAGATACAGGCGGCGGTAGTAGTGGCGCTGGGGCAGCACCCATTCGCTGAAGGCTGTTTCCGGCAGGTACTCCCCCTTGTAGAGGGACATGGCCCTCTGGAGCAGGGTGATAGCTTCCTCCGGTTTTTCCCGGACCAGGCCCTGGGCCCGCTGGCACAGTTCTTCAAATTCCTGGGCGTCCAGGTAATAGTGGGCTCCTGTGTTCCACCGGTAGCAGCCCTGTTCAAAGGAAATATAATGGTTTTTTCTTTCCCCGCAGCCGCCATCGAGCATCTGGCGGAGCCGGTAGACGAGGGTCCGGACCGCACTCTTGGGATCGGCATATTCCTGCTCCGGCCACAGGGTCTCAACCAAAACCTCCGGCAGGACCCCCTGCTCCCTGTTGGTGAGGAGGTATTTAAAGAGCTCCCACAAGCGGTAGGCCCTGTTGGCGTCGTGGGTGAGGATCTTTCCCCCGCATCTGACCTGAAAATCGCCCAGGGTAATAATTTCAAGGCCCCTTTGGTTCTGCACTTCCGTCTCCCCTCTCCCCCTGGGATCACCCGGTTAACTGGCAACCATATTTATAGAAATATTATCACAATTTTTCGAATTAGTGCCTCCGTATGTCCAATTATAACATATGGCAGGCCGGGGAAAAAGTCTCTTCCGAGGAAAATGGTTTTTTCTTTACCAGATAACCTTTTATCTATCATAACACAAAGACCCCGTCAAATCATGACGGAGTTTGGCAAAAAAGTAAAAAGAAAAAACCCCTCGGAGTTACTCCAAGGGACAAGTTTATTCACAGGCTATTTTTAGTTCCCCGCCGGTGGGGGGATAGACCGTCAACTGCACCGTCTTGGTCAGGACATCGGCGTAGGAATAGGATACCCGTTTGACCGGGTACTTGGTCTCATCCAGCCTAACTATAAAAATATGGGGGTAGGTTTTCTCCAGTATTCCTTCCCGCACCACCGTCTTCTGCCGCCCCCGGTTGGCCTTCAGCAGAATTCGGTATCCGAGATAGTTTTCCAAATTACCCTTGATCTCTGCCAGTGCATTCCTTGACACAAGATCACCTACCTTCCTCCCAAGATCTGTTACAATTGCCGATATTATTATAACATACTCTGAGGGGCATGTCAATAAATTAACATATTATATACTCAAACCAGCGGAGGTGTCAAGGAATATTTGCCAGGAAACACTACTATTTTTTCTCTCCTGGGCAGAATATCTCCTCCTAATAGGGTGATTTGGGAAAACCGAGGCGATATTTGCCCCGGGTCTCGATACCGCCCAGGCCGGAGACCCCGGTAATGGTTGATTTGAGGACATCGGCAATGATCACCGTCTGGTTGATGGGGGTGTAGGCCACCCGCTCCGACAGGAGAACGGGATCGAGGCAGTGGATGAGAACCCGCTGGGGGGAGCTGGCAAAGTTTGCCCCCGCCGCGATGAGGGCCTCATAATGGGACTGGCAGGCCCCGGCAATGATAACCAGGTTGTCTAGATCCGGTTCATACTGGCGGGCTGTCTGGACCGCCTTCACAAAGGCGGAAGAATTGCGGTAACTGGCCAGGCTCTGAAAATCCCTTTTCCCCTTTAAGAGGCCGTCGTGGCCGGTCAAAACCAGAATATCCGGCTGGTGCTCTTCCAGCAGCTCCCTTACCCTGAGGTGTATTTCTTCTTCGGCAATGCAAAATCCGGTGGCCTTAATATCCAATTGTTTGTAGGTATTGAGGCAGATCTCCAGGTACTCTTCATCGCCGTCCAGGTGAAGAACACTACCGGGTATTTCAAAAAAAGGGGCCTCATCAGCTCCCTCATCATTGCGATATTTGAGCAGGACCGCCCTTTCCTTGTTCCTGCGGCTGCAGACATCTCCCAGACATCTCTGGTTGCGCCGGACAAGCTCCTGGCGGAAGGCCCGCAGCCTTTCCAGGGGGACGGGTTCCAGGTCTGCAAGGGGAGCGTCGGCGCAGAGCCTGACATCGAGGCCTTTAAGTAAGGCCCTGGCCTGGGGCCCCTCCCCCACAATATCCACCACCTTGAAAAAGATATCCATCTGGTAAGATTTCCTCCCAACTATATCGCCAATGGATATTTTGCCCATAGTCCTCCCCTCCTGAACGCAGAACGCCGTGGTGGATAACATTTTATGTAATGGCGGGGGCGGGGGTGAGGATTGGTAACCACCACGGGGCAAGGGGCGTAAAATAAAAAACCAGGTTGGGTAGTACAGCTTAAGGAGTTGAAACTATGTTAGCGGCAGTAGTTCCGGCAAAAAATGAAGAAAAGAGGATTGCCCAGGTACTCCGGTCCTTGCGGAGCCTGGGCCCGGATATTATCCTGCCGGTGGTGAACGGCTGCACCGACGGCACCCTGGATGAAATCCAAGCCCTGGGCTGGCCTGAAATCAAGGTGGTTTACTTTCGCGAGAGCCTGGGTATTGATGTTCCCCGGGCCGTTGGGGCCAAGACAGCCCGGGACCTGGGGGCAGAATGTGTCCTCTTTGTCGATGGGGATATGGTTGGAGATCTGGCCCCCGCCCTGCAGGATCTGGTCGAAGCCGTCGGCAGCGGGGCAGCCCTGGCCCTGACCAATTGTTATCCCTCCTTCGCCAGCCTTTCCCACCTCTCCCGGCTTGTCCTCGCCTTCCGGTACAGGCTGAACAGGAGCTGTGGCCTGGCAGATAAAATTGGGGTGGCCTCTCCCTCCCACGGGCCCCTGGCGGTGTCCCGGGAATTCTTGCTCCGGGTCCCCCTCCAGACCCTGGCCATTCCCCCAGTGGCCCTGGTTACAGCCCACTTATATGGGCTGCCCATTAAAGTGGCGGCAACCATTCCCCACGCCAAATTAAAGTCGGCCATCAAGGATGACCAGCACGCCCAGCTGGTGGCCGACACCATCATCGGCGATTGTCTGGAGGCGCTGTGCATCTATCAGGGTAAGCCCCCCTCCCGCTCCTATTGCGGCCGGGAGTTCCTGGGCTATCACCCCCAGCGGCGGTGGGATTTGTTGGCGGATTATTTGGAAGAGGGGAAGGATTGGCGTAGTTTTTAAACAAGGCTGATCATCATTACCTAAGAAACGTTAATCGGGCGGTCAGTGACCGCCCGAAAATTTGATAAAACACAATTCCCCACCCTGTCTCCATTACCTATGCAAAGTGGCCAACCTAATTATGCAAATTGTCAATTGTCCATTGTCAACTGTCAATTGTTAATTGTCATGGATTTCTCCCCCGGTGGTGCTCATAAAAAACCGGGGCTGGGATGGTTCTTCGGCGATGGTTCCCACCCGGGGCTGCGGGCGAGTGAAGGCCTGCAGGCCCGATTGGGCCGTCAAGTGGCTGATGCTGCCGTGCAGCCGGAAGGGGCCCTTTCCCCGCCGCAGGGCAAGGCGCTGCTGGAACAAGGCTCTCACCTCCCCAAGAATATGCAGCTGGTTTAGTTTTCCCACCAGGGCTCCGGCTGATACAATAGCCATTTCAGCATTTTGGGGGACAGGGTTAGAGGAGCGTGCTTTTTATTCCCACCCTGTCTCTTTCAATATTAAGAAACGGGCGGTCGAGGACCGCCCCTACAAATTGTAGTAATCCGTAGGGGCGACCTGGGGTCGCCCACAAAAAAGGGCGGCCACAGGCCGCCTATAACTGTCCATTATCAATTGTCAACTGAGGATAGGGGGACAATCCCCCTAGCTCCCCAATTATCATTAGATCTCGATTATTATCGGCAGAATAATGGGCCGCCGGCCCGTTGCCTCGTAGAAGTAGTCGGTCAGGACGTTCTTCAGGCGGGATTTGATGAGGGACCATTCGGTTATATTCCGCTTTTCGATGGCCTCCAGTTCCACCGTCGCCCGCTTTTTGGCTTCTTCCAGGATATGTTCCGACTCCCGTACATAGACGAAGCCCCGGGTGACGATATCGGGTCCGGAGATAAATTTCCCCGTCTGCTTTTCCATGACCACCACTACTACCAGGACCCCGTTTTCCGCCAGGGTCTGCCTGTCCCGGAGGACTATATTCCCCACATCGCCAATGCCCAAACCGTCGATGAGGACAGGCCCTGCCTGGACCTTCTTCCGCCGGACAATTCCCTCCCTGGCCAATTCCAGCCGTTCCCCCAGTTCGGGCACAATTACCCGCTCTTCGGGAATGCCCACCTCCATGGCCACCTGCTTAAAGGCGTTCAGGTGGCGGTATTCGCCGTGGAAGGGAATGGCATAATGGGGCCGGACCAGGTTGAGCATGAGCTTCAGCTCTTCCTGGCTGGCATGGCCGGAAACGTGGACCTGCTGGCCGTAGATCACCTGGGCCCCCCGGCGGAAGAGGTTGTCGATGGTCCGGCCGACCACCCTCTCGTTCCCCGGTATGGGGGTGGCCGAAATTACCACCGTATCGCCGGGCTTAATCTGGACCTGCCGGTGTTCGCCGTTGGCGATGAGGGTGAGGGCAGCCATGGGCTCACCCTGGCTCCCGGTGGTGATGAGTACCACCCGGTCATCGGGCAGGCTGTTCATTTCGTCCAGTTCCACAATAATGCCCTTGGGAACATCCAGGTAGCCCAGCTCCTCGGCAACCACAATGTTGTTCCGCATACTCCTGCCGGCCACCGCAACTTTCCGGCCGTAACGGTGGGCGGCGGTGATTATCTGCTGCAGCCGATGGATATTGGAAGCAAAGGTGGCAATTATCAGTCTTCCCCTGGTAGTGGCAAAGACCCGTTCCAGGGCCTCACCGACCACCTTTTCCGAAGGGGTATAGCCGGCCCGCTCGGCATTGGTGGCATCGACGATCATGGCCAGGACCCCTTCAGTGCCCAGGCGGCCCAACCGGCACAGGTCGGCAACCCGCCCATCGATGGGGGTGGGGTCAATTTTGAAATCCCCCGAATGGTAGATAATGCCCAGGGGGGTGTGGATGGCAATGCCGCAGCCGTCGGGAATGCTGTGGTTGGTCCGCACCCATTCCACCTGGAAGGGACCCAGTTTAACCTTTTTGGGCCCCGGCTCCACCACATGGAGAGAGACCTTCTTCAAGAGCCGGTGTTCCTCCAGCTTGCGTTTGAGGAGGCCGATGGTAAGCTTGGTGCCGTAAACGGGGGCATTGACCCGGGGCAGCACATAGGGCAAGGCTCCAATGTGGTCCTCGTGGCCGTGGGTCAAGATAAAGGCCCGCACCCGGTCCTTGTTTTCCTCCAGGTAGGTGATATCGGGAATGACCAGGTCGATGCCAAACTGCTCTTCGTCGGGGAAGGCAACGCCGCAATCGATGACCAGGATATCATTCCCATACTCTAAAACCGTTATATTTTTCCCAATCTCCCTGATCCCCCCCAGGGGTATCAGGGAAAGAACATCTTCACTCAGTATATTCTCCTCCTTTTCCTAGGTTTTACTCAATCCAGCGCACCTTCTGGCTGAGATCTGGATCCAGCCGGAGCGGGGGTGCTGGCCATTCCGCCGGGTAACCCAGGGGGGTTACAGCCACGATCTCCTGGTCCTCTGCCACCCCAAGGAGTTCCTTCAGTTCCTCCTCCCGCCGCAGGGGGCCCGTCATCCAGCAGGTTCCCAGGCCTTCTGCATAGGCGGCCAGAAGGAGATTCTGAAAGGCGGCGGCTACACTCTCCAGGTTCATCTTCCTGGTATTGGGGTCGGCATCGGTCTTGGTCAGGGCCACGATCACCACCGGGGCACCACCCAGGGTCTCGGCCCACTGCAAAAAGACCTTCTGTTCCGGGGTCCGGGCCTGGGGATCGGGCCACCTCTGGGCTGCCAGTTCCCCGTAGAGCTGCCCAATTTTATCCCGTTTCTCCCCGCTAACCACCAAAAATTCCCACTGCTGCCAGTTCCGTCCCGAGGGGGCCCAGTTGGCCGCCTGGAGGATCCTCTCGATCTTTTCCCGGGGCACCACGTCGGGCTTATATTTACGGCAGCTGCGCCGGCCCTTAATGGCCGTGAATAAATCCATTCCCTTCCCTCCCCCTTTCGGTTATTTTTATCACTTCCGTTCTTTCCAGGGCTTCTGCGATAAGTTCCGCCACGGGGAGGACCTCTTCGGCCTTCTCCACCTGCGGTAGGCGGGGCCTGGTCACCGGGTGCCGGGGCACAAAGATGGTACAGCAGTCCTCGTAGGGGCGGATAGAGATATTGTAGGTGCCTATTTCCTGGGCCCTCTTGATGATTTCCTCCTTATCCAGGCCCACCAGGGGCCGGATAACGGGTAGATCCACCACGGCACTGGTGACATGGAGGGCCTCCAGAGTCTGGCTGGCCACCTGGCCGATGCTCTCTCCCGTTACCAGGGCTTTACCTTCCACCTGGCGGGCAATCTCCCGGGCCAGCCGCATCATCATCCTCCGCATCAGCAGGGTGCCCAGATCTTCGGGGCAGTGCTGGTTCAGGGCCTTCTGAATCTCGGTAAAGTGGACCACGTGCAGGTTCAGGCTCCCGCAGTACTGGGCCAGCACCCGGCAGAGGTCGATGACCTTCTCCTTGGCCCGGTCCCCGGTAAAGGGAAAGCTGTGGAAATAGACGGGGGTGAGGGTCACGCCCCGCTTCATGGTCATCCAGCCGGCCACGGGGCTGTCGATGCCGCCAGAAAGGAGCAAAACGGCCCGGCCGCTGGTCCCCACCGGCAGGCCCCCGGGGCCCGGCACCACCCGGGAGTATATGTAAGCCTTTTCCCGGATCTCTACCTTCACCCTGATGTCGGGCTCGTGGACATCGACGGAAAAGCCCGTGGTATTCCGGAGGAGGTGGGCCCCCAGGAGCTGGTTCAGCTCCATAGAATTATGGGGAAAGGCCTTATTGGCCCGCCGGGCCTCCACCTTAAAGGTACTGCCCCCATCCCGCTCCCGGGCGAGCAAAAGTTGAGCCAGGGCCTCCTCCTTGATCACTTCCAGGTCCAGGGGCACTTCTCGGGTGGGGCTCAGGGATACGATGCCAAAGACCTTCCGGAGGCGGTCCAGGGCCGCCTCCCTGTCCCCCTTTATTTCCACAAAGATACGCCCTTGGGTCCGGCGGCAGCGGCCGCCCCCCAGGGGAGCCAGGGCTTCCTTGATTCTATTCATGAGGGTATTGAGAAAAAAAGACTGGTTTTTCCCTTTGAGTCCGATCTCCCCATAGCGGACCAAGAGCAGATCTTGCATTCTTCTTACCTCCGTTGGAAAAGGCGCAGGTCGGCCACCACCTGGGGCAGCCGTTCCAGCACATAGTCGATATCTTCTTCCCCGTTTTCAGGGGCAAGGCTGAAGCGCAGGGCACTGGTTATTTCCTCCCGGCTCAGACCCAGGGCTGTGAGGACATGGCTCGGTTTCGGCTGCCGGGATGAGCAGGCAGAACCGGAGGAAACGTAGATCCCCACTCCTTCCAGGGCGTGGACCAGGGTCTCCCCCTGGACCCCGGGGAAGGAAATGTTGGCAATATGGGGCGCCCCCTCCCGGGGCCCGTTGAGGCGGGCAGCGGGCACCCGTTCCAGGATCCCTGCCACCAGCCGCTCCTTCAGTTCCTGCATCCGGGCCGAGGCCTCAGGCTGCTCTGCCAGGGCCAGCTCGGCCGCCCGCCCCAGACCGGCAATGCCGGGGACATTCTCTGTCCCGGAACGGAGGCCCTTTTCCTGTTCCCCCCCGCCAAAGAGGGGTTGTAGGGGAACCTTCTCCGCCACATAGAGGACCCCAATGCCCTTGGGGGCGTGGAGCTTGTGGCCGCTGATGGAGACCAGGTGGATCCCCAGTTCCCGGGGTTTAAGGGGCAGCTTCCCGTAGCCCTGGATGGCGTCCACATGCCAGATAATATCCTGTCCCGCCCCGGCCAGGACTTCAGCAATCTGGTCCAGGGGCTGGATAGAGCCGATCTCATTGTTGACAAACATGGTACTGACCAGGATGGTCTCGGGGATGATACTGGCCCGCAGGTCCTCCGGGTCTATCACCCCTTCTCCATCTACCGGCAGATAGGTTACCTGGAAACCTTCCTCGGCCAGCTGGGCACAGGTATTTAAGACCGAAGGATGCTCTATGGCCGTAGTAATTATATGCTTACCCCGGCGGGATCGGGCCCGGGCCGCCCCCTTCAGGGCCAGGTTGTTGGCCTCGGTGCCCCCAGATGTAAAGTAGATCTCTTCACCCTTGACGCCCAGGGACCGGGCTATAATTTCCCGGGCCCCCTGCACCAGGCGTTCTGCCTCTATCCCCTTCCGGTGCAGGGAGGAGGGGTTGCCGTACTGCCGGGTCATGGCCTCCAGCACCACGGCCGCAACCTCCTCCCGCACCCGGGTGGTGGCGCTGTTATCCAGATATACTTCCCTTTCCATGGCTGATCCCGCCTTATTTTCTGGTATTTTCCATCTTCCTCATTTTACACTCCCCGCCCCCGGGGCGTCAAGGAAAGGGAATATTTCTCCCGCCTCCCTACAGTAGTCTAAACCCTTTGGCGCCTTCTCTATACGGAGGGTCCGAGGGCCCCGGGGGAATTGTCGGGGCTCCCTTTCCCAGGGCGCCTCCCCCAAAAATATAACCCCCGGCTCCAGGCCGGGGGATGGAGAAAAGGTTCCTACTCCTGGACCGCCGCCACGGCCTGGCGGAGGTCTTCCAGGGACATGAGGCCCGGGGACCGGAAGGCTATGACGCCCCGGGGGTCGATAATCAGGTTATCGGGGATGGGCCAGACCAGGTACTCGGAGGCAATGGTGCCGTCGTCTAGCAGGGCTGTGATTTCATAGCCCTCCTGCTTCCAGATTGCCGATACGGTATCGGCAGAATCGCCGATGTTGACGGCCAGCACCACCACCCCTTCTTCCCGCTGCAGGGTGTCCAGGAAGGACAATTCCCAGAGGCAGTAGCGGCAGCCGCTGTTCCAAAAGGTCATGACCACCGCCTGGCCGCGGAAATCGGCCAGGGAGTAGGTCTCACCTGCAGGATCGGAAAGGGTGAAGTCCGGGGCAACGAGGCCCTCCTGGGGACCGGTGGGAAGGGTCTCGGCTGGGGCATTTTCTTCCCCCCCGGCAACGGGAGCATCTCCCTTATCCTGTTCCGGCGGCTCTTTTCCGGAAGCCCCCTGGCCCCCGGCCTTTTCCGGTACCAGCTCTTCAGGAGCCGGCTCTTCCCCGCCATCTTCCGCTGGCAGTGGTTCGGCGGCCAGCCCTGCCTCGTCTTCTGCCGCTGCCAAGTCTTCAGGGACCAGCTCTTCCCCCTCCCCCCGGGAACTGCAGCCGGTTAAGATCAGGCTCAGGGTAAGTAAGAGGATAAAAACTAAGCCCGGTAACCTTCCTTTGTCCATTTACTGTTTCCCTCCCTCTCAGGAACGAACTGGAGCCGGCCGGCAGCGACAGCTTCCTCCCTCAGGCGAAGAAAAAGAGGTAAACTCCCATCAGCACCAGGACCACTCCCGCCCCCAGGCGGAGTTGGGTGAGATAGGGGTGGAGATGGTGGAGTTTTTCCAGGATGCTGTCACAGAAGAGGGCCACCACCAGGAAGGGGATGGCCAGGCCGGCGGCATAGAATGTCAGGAGAACTCCACCGGTGAGGATGCTGCCGGTGGAGCCGGCCAGAATTAATATGGAGGCCAGGATAGGGCCTACACAGGGGGTCCAGCCGGCGGCAAAGGCTGCGCCCAGAAACAAGGCCCCCCAAAGGCCCCTCCGGGGCAGGGGCAGGTTTAGCCGCCGCTCCCTGAGGAGGAGGGGAAGGGAAAAGAGGCCCATAGAATGGAGGCCCAGGACGGCGATGACTACCGCCCCCAGGCGCTTCAGGTAAAGCTGTTTGGCCAGCAAAAAACGGCCGATACCGCTGGCCGAAAGGCCCAGGAGAATAAAGAGTAGGGAAAAACCCATCACAAAGGCCAGGGCCTGGGAAAATAGCCTCCGGCGGGAGCCTCCTTCCTCCCCGGGACCGGCAGAAATAGTCCCCGCCAGGGTGGAAAGGTAGCCCGGCAGCAGGGGCAGGACACAGGGAGAAAAAAAGGAAACCAGCCCTGCACCCAGGGCCAGGATAAAGCTCATCTCTTGTCCCGGATACATGGCCCCACCTCCTCCCTCTGGCAGTAGTACTACTTTCTATAATAGCACCAAAAAATTGAAAAGAAAAGGCTTTGGACGCTATTTTTCCCTTCAGCTAAAAATTCCTTCCTCCCAGGCTTTTATCCTCTTTTTTTCCTTTGATAGTTTTGGTAATGGACCCTCCCCACCGAGTAGAGTCCCGCCGCCGAGAGGCCCAGGGCAGAACCGATCAGGAAGAGCTCCACCAGGTTATGGCCCGTTTCGGCCAGAATTCCATAACCCATGACAATTACCAGCCCCAGAAACCAGGCCAGGTGGCCACCATAGCGGGGGTTTAAACCGGCCCGCTTGGCCAGTTCCACGAGGCCAATGATGACGGCCGTCACCGATACCCCGGCAATCTCCTTCCACAGCATATCTCTCCCACCCCCAGTCGGGATTTTTGTACATTATATGCACCGGCTGGCGGGGGAGAGAATTAGATTGCCACCAGGGTAACCAAAACAATCTCCGGCCGCAGGTTAAAGCGGACCGGAAGCAGGCTTTCCCCCAGGCCCCCGTTGACAATCATGGTGGTACCGCCCTCGGTAAAAGGGCCATAGTCATAGTGGGGTAAGAGCCCCTGCCCCGGGGCAAGGACTGCTCCCACAAAGGGAAGCCGGATCTGTCCCCCGTGGGTATGTCCCACCAGGACCAGCTCCAAACCCGCCTCAGCGGCGGCAGGAAAAATGTCCGGGGCATGGGCCAGCAATACCCGGGGCCGGGCATCGTTGACAACACCCAGGGCCTCATCCAATCGGTCCTTACCAGTATAGGGGTCGTCGACGCCCAGCAGCCAGATGTGGTCGCCAGCCCTTTCATACCTTATCCCCTCGTTTTCCAGGGTCTTTACCCCCAGCCCTTCAAGGGCTGCCTTGATAGGTCCATAGCCAGCCCAGTGTTCATGGTTGCCCGGGACAAAGAAGATCTCTTCCTCGCCCAGGCCGCCAATTAACTCCTCCACCGGGGCCAGCCGGGGCTTCCGTTTGTCTATGATGTCACCAGTAATGGCTATTAGATCAAATTCCTGCCGGCCGATGACCTCCAGCAGCCGCCCCTGCCGGTGCCCATACTCCTTATTGTGCAGGTCGCTCAGGTGGAGGATGGTGAAGCCGTCGAAGGCGGGAGGCAGGCCGGCAATGGCCACCCTATATTTTTTCACGGCAATGGCATTGGTCCCCCAATAGGTGTAAGCAAAGAGCAGGATAAGGGCAGTTAGGAGTATAGCCACCACCTGCCCCCCTTTTCCTTTTACTTTGAACACGGCAACCCCCTCTTCCCGGGGATATTTGGTTTACAATTTTAGCGCGGGGCATATTACCCGGCCAGAACCTTAATGAAAACCCTCCTATTCCTGGGTCCGTCAAACTCACAGAAGAATACGCTCTGCCAGGTGCCGAGGAGGGGTTTCCCGTCCTTTATAATTATGGTTTTTTCTGCTCCCACATAGGAAGATTTCAAATGGGCGTGGGAGTTCCCTTCATAATGCCTGTAATCGCCCTGCACAGGGAATACTTTGTCCAGGGTGGCAATTATGTCCCGCACCACATCGGGGTCGGCATTTTCATTGATGGTGATGCCGGCGGTGGTGTGGGGACAGTAAACTACGGCAAGGCCGGAGGTGACCCCTGCATCCTCGATGGCCTGCCTGAGAAAACCGGTAATATCCACAAACTCCTGCTGCCTTTTGGTCGAAAGAGAGAACTGATATAAGCCTTTATCCATTTCTGAATCCTCCCCTTTCCGAAAAGTTCCCTACAATACTAAATAATGCTATGCTATAATATCATCTAGGTGATAGTATGAAGAGAATCCTCCACAACGACTGGCACGATTATTTAGCGGCCGAATTTGAAAAGGAATACTACCGCAAGCTGCGACAATTTCTGATCCAGGAGTACAGAACCAGGACCATCTACCCCGATATGTACGATATCTTCAATGCCCTCCACTATACCAGTTATAAGGATACCAAGGTGGTAATCCTCGGGCAAGACCCCTACCACGGACCAAATCAGGCCCATGGTCTATGCTTTTCTGTAAAGCCGGGGGTACAGCCTCCTCCCTCACTGCAAAATATTTTCAAAGAGCTCCAGGCTGATTTGGGCTGCTATATCCCCAACAACGGCTACCTGAAAAAGTGGGCCGACCAGGGGGTAATGCTCCTCAACACGGTCTTGACAGTAAGGGCTGGCCAGCCAAATTCCCACAAGAACATGGGCTGGGAAAATTTCACAGATAAAGTAATCAGCCTCTTAAATGAGAGGGAAGACCCCATGGTCTTTATCCTCTGGGGCAGCCATGCCCAGTCCAAACTGACAATAATTACTAACCCGCATCATTATATCATAAAATCCCCCCATCCCAGCCCCTATTCGGCCCACCGGGGGTTCTTCGGCAGCAAACCCTTTTCCAAAGCAAATAATTTCCTTATCTCAATCGGCAAGGAACCCATAGACTGGCAGATTGAAAATATTTAGCAACCCCGTGTGACCCATCCTCCCCCAACATAAACAAAAGTCCACTGATTGGGAGGAAAAGGCATGTACATACTTGGAGAAAAATTAAAAGAAGTCTTATTTGCCGTGCTGCCAATTACGGTAATTGTGTTGATCTTAAGTTTTACTATAGTCCACCTGGAGCCCATCCTCATATTAAGATTTTTGCTGGGGGCACTGCTGATAATTGGGGGATTGGCTATCTTTTTATTTGGGGTAGATATTGGTGTAACCCCCATTGGGAATTTAATGGGATCCACAATT
>Ga0209537_1002316_pt1 | contig 19306 bp, 21 predicted proteins | sample BioPla4DNA1_FD_187698 | JGI IMG/M metagenome (GOLD analysis project Ga0209537, IMG submission 187698) | Biogas fermentation microbial communities from Germany - Plant 4 DNA1 (SPAdes) (version 2) | ecosystem: Engineered > Bioreactor > Anaerobic > Digestate | place: Bielefeld, North... | reverse complement strand
TATTGCGCATTGAGACACAATCGTATCCAGTAAAAGTTTACCGGCAGGCAGGATTTTAGGATGTTTGAGTGAATATCTTCTTGTTAACATAATTCTAATTCGATTTGACCGGGAGGGGTTGACCGCCCGGGTGGTAACCGGCTTTGCCCGGCCCCAGAAAGGCGATATAACAGCCGGCACCCTTGAGGGGTGCCGGCACAGCTGGGCTGAATACTACGTGGACGGCCTGGGCTGGCTGCCTGTTGACCTTACTTTCCAGTATTTCTCCTGCCTGCCCGTAACCTCGCATATCGTGGAGACCTACTCCGAACAGGCGATCAGGGTAAATTTCTCGGGGTGCGAACTAAGCGTATCCTGGTTGAACAGAATCCAGTAATAGCATATTAAAAACGCCCGGAAATAGCCGCTCTCTACCCTTCAAAGGACGGGTTTTGCCGATCCTTTTTCAAGAATCCAGGTTAGCTGAAAATGACGCGGGCGAATTTTCTTTTTCCCACCTGGAGGATGAGCTCTCCAGCAGTCTGAACCCGGGCATCGATTTTTGCCACCTGCTCCCCGTTTACCCTTACCCCGCCCTGCCGGATCAAACGGCGAGCCTCACTTTTGCTGGAGGCAAGTTTTGTTCTCACAAGCAGCGAAACCAGGTCCGGCGAAGAAGCGGCATCGACCCTGAAAAGGGGCATCTCCGCAGGCATTTCGCCCCTCTGAAAGACCTGCTTGAAGTTCTCCTCGGCCCGGGCGGCGGCATCCTGCCCGTGGTAAAGGCCTACAATCTCCCGGGCCAGTCTCATCTTGGCATCCCGCGGGTGGAGGCGGCCGCTTCGAATATCTTCCACGATCCGCCCGGCTTCGGCCGCGTTAAGCGCCGTGGCCAGGTGGAAATAGTCGGGCATGATCTCGTCGGGTATGGACATGACTTTACCGTAAATCTCCTCCGGCGGCTCGTTTATCCCAATGTAGTTGCCCAGGCTTTTGCTCATCTTCTGCACACCGTCGGTTCCCACCAGGATGGGCATGGTCAGGGCCACCTGGGGCTCCTGCCCAAATTCTTTTTGAAGATGCCGCCCCATGAGCAGGTTGAATTTCTGCTCCGTGGCCCCGAATTCAATGTCCGCTCTCACCGCCACGGAGTCGTAGCCCTGCATCAAGGGGTAAAAAAACTCGTGGATGCCAATGGGCAGGTTGTTGTGGTAGCGGTTGGCAAAATCTTCCCTCTCCAGCATCCGAGCCACAGTGTAAGTGGAAGCGATCTTAATAACGTCGCTGAAGTTCAGCTTGCCCAGCCACTGGCTGTTGAAAAGAAGCTCCGTCTTTTCCCGGTCAAGAATTTTAAATATCTGTTCCTGGTAGGTGCGAGCGTTGGCCAGCACCTCTTCCTCGGAAAGCTGCGGGCGCGTCTCGGAGCGATTGGTGGGATCGCCGATGCGGCCGGTGAAATCGCCCAGGATGATGATGATATGGTGCCCCAAGTCCTGGAAAGTTTTCAGCTTGTGCAGCACCACGGCATGGCCCAGGTGAATATCCGGCGCTGAAGGGTCGATGCCCAGCTTGCAGCGCAGCGGCCTGTTCTCTGCGTAGCTGCGGCGCAGCTTGTCGACCAGCTCATCCTCGGTGATTATTTCGGCCACATTCTCCTTGATCCGCGCCAGCTGCTCTTCTACCGGCAGCATTTTCATCGCAACAACCCCCTAACTGCTTCACGTCGCTATTTTATCCCATTACCATGGTTCAGTTAACCCCATGCCCGCACCGGGTTAACTGTTAACTAATGTTAACTAAGAAAGATACTTTTCCAGATCTAGTTTCATCCCGTCTGTGGCGGCAACTACCTGGGTTCCCGTCTCTTCTGACAATTGCTGCGCCAGCTGGTAGGGCTTGTGGTTGAGCATGGTCATTCCGAAATGGGTCATCACCGCCAGGCGCGGCTTGATGGAGCGGATCAATGCCCTGGCGCCTTCCAGGTCGAGATGCTGGATCTCCCTGGCCGGCGGGAGTTCAAAGAAAACCACGTTGATAATGATGATGTCGCTATGCGCGTAATGCCCGGCCAGCTCGGGGAAGTAGGCGGTGTCGCTAATGAAGGCGACCCGCCCCCGCGGCAGTTGAAACATCAGGCCGTATGTTTCGACGGGATGCCGGTGGCGCACCGGCACGAAAAAATCCAGGGAGCCGAGCTGGTAGCGCCGCCCTTCTTGGAGCAACTCCAGCCGCTCCACAGACTGGCGGGTATGGCGCAGGACTACGGGCTCCTCGCCTTCCACGGCGTCAACGGGGGCAAAAAGAGCGCCGCGGCGGTTGAAGGTCCCGCGGGTCATCGCCTCGATCATGACGTTGACGTCGGTGGAGTGATCGAGGTGGCGATGAGTCAGGATGATGGCATCGAGATCTTCCGGATCCAGCTTGGGCCGGCTGGCAAAGCAGCGCAGGAGCGTCCCCGGGCCGGGGTCGATGAGGATGTTCATCTCCTGGAGGCGGCACCAGGTTCCTCCCGAAAAGCGAAGCTGCTTCGAGACGACAAAACGGGCCCCGGCTGTGCCCAGGAATTTAATCCAATCGCTCAAAAACCCTCTCTCCCGACAGTAATGCTCCTAACATTCTACCACAATCTCCCGCCCCAGGGTAAAACTGCGTCAAAAACTTTACCGGGCTTCCCGGGAGACGTTCAGCCCGTCAGCGGCGGAAGTAAGGTAAAAGTGAGGCTTCCGCCACCCGCGGCGGGCAAATGCTTCGCCAAGGCGCTGCTCCACTTCAGCTGCGGCTTCAGCCTCCAGCAGCACGATGGCGCAGCCGCCGAAGCCGGCGCCGGTCATGCGCGCGCCTAGAACACCCGGAGTGCCCATGGCCGTTTCCACGATAAGGTCAAGCTCTGGGCAGCTGACCTGGTAGAGATCCCGCAGCCCTGCATGCGATTGAAACATCAAGCGGCCAAATTCCTGCAATTTGCCGGCTCGCAGCGCCGCAGCCGCCGCGGCTACCCTTTCGTTTTCTTCAATTACGTAGCGGCTTCTTTGCCCAAGCGGGGGCGGCAGCATCTCCTCCACCCTGTTAATTTCCTCGCTGCTTACATCGCGCAGGGAGCGCAGCGGCCGTCCCAGCAGCCCAGACAGCTGTTCCACCGCAGCCTCGCATTCGGCGCGGCGCCGGTTGTACTCCGAAGCGGCCAGGCTGCGCGGCACCCGGCTGTCGACAATGAGAAGGCGGCACCGATCCAGAGGCAGCGGGATGTGCTGGTGTTCCAGGGTGCGGCAGTCCAGCAGCAGGGCGGATCCGCTCCGGCTCAGGGCGACGGCAAACTGATCCATCACCCCGCAGCGCACGCCCACGTATTCATTCTCGGCCTGCCAGCAGAGCAGGGCCAGCTCACGCGGCGCCAAGGCATGCCCCGAAAGGGCAGCCAGCGCCGCTGCAGCGGCGACCTCGAGGGCAGCGGAGGAGCTCAAGCCGGCGCCCACCGGCACCCGGCTGGAGATGGAAAGATGGGCCCCGCAAAGCCTGTACCCACCCTTCTCGAGGGTCCAGCAAACCCCTTTGATGTAATCAATCCAGCGGACCTCCCCGGCATCCCTTTCCAGACGATCCAGGGAGAAGCTCTCACCTTCTCCAAAGCCTTCCGAGTAGACGGTTATGCATCGTTCCGGACGCGCCGCCGCCTCCGCGGTGACGGTGTAATCAATCGCCGCCGGCATGACAAAACCCTCGTTGTAATCGGTATGTTCACCGATAAGATTGACCCGCCCTGGGGCGACTGCACAAACTTTCAACTTAACCTCCCTCCTGGCGCCATTCCGCGCCGCGTAGTTACATTCAATTCTGCTCTTGGATTCCGCCGCCTATTTTAAAGGAGTCGCTTGAAAACATCCGGGGCGCCATTCACCGGTTATCGTGGCTGTCCTGGCCGCGCCTCACCTTTTCCAGGGAGGCGCGCAGTTCGGCCGCCTTCTTCTCCGGTGCGGCATCGTTGATAAAAGTCCCCGCTCCCTGCTCGCAGCCGGCCAGGAACTTCAGCTTGTTCCGATCCCGCACCGGCGAGTAAAATTTAAAATGGAGATGGCCCCGCTCCTCGCCGTCCCCGCCTTGTACAGGTGCCTGGTGCAAGATCATGAGGTAAGGGAAGGGAGCGTCAAAGAGGCCATCGTAGCAGGCAACCATTTCTTGCAGCATTGCCGCCAGCTCCTCCACCTCGCCGTCGTGGAGCTCCGTCAGCGCGGCGAGGCAGCGCCGGCTGTAAAGATGGACCTCGTAGCTGTAGCGGGCGGCAAAGGGGACAAAGGCAACCCATCCCGCCGATTCCATGATGATGCGGCGGCCGTCGGCTAGCTCTTCGGCAAGCAGGTCGCAGAAGAGGCAGCGGCCTGTTTTTTCACGGTGCGCCCGGGCCGAGGCCAGCTCAAGCGCCGGCACGGGCGGGATGAAGGGAAAGGCGTAAATCTGGCCGTGGGGGTGGGAGAGGGTCACCCCCACCTCGGGGCCGCGGTTTTCAAAAATCAAGATATACCTGATTCCTTCGCGGCTGCTTATTTCAAGGTAGCGATCCTGCCAGACATGGATTAGCTGGATCACCCGGTCACGGGAAAGGGTGGCCAGGCTGCCCTCATGTTCGGGGGTATAGACGACTACCTCGCAGACCCCGCCAGCCGGGGCCACGGGGCTCAGTTCGGTCCCGGCCACGTCGGGCTCAGGGGGAACCAGGTGAAGGCTGGGATAGCGGTTTTCAAAAACGGCCACCTCGAAATAAGGCCGCGGTATTTCCGTTTCAAAACCGCCTGGAAGGGTAGGGCAAAGAGGGCAATAGTCCCGGGGCGGATGCAGAACCCTGTTCATGCGGTGCGTGGCTATGATCACCCACTCCTGCCGGAGGGGGTTCCATCTTAACTCGGACAAGCTGACCTCCCCCTCTTTAAAACGGGCAGCGCCCGCTCTTATTCATCTTGGGACAAGCACTCGGCAAAAAGAAATCAGCAATTTTCATTGGTTTTACCGGCCTTTGGAGTCTCCTCTTTTTCTGCGTCCTTCTCCGCCTCGTCGCCCGCCCAGGAATACAGGTAAAGATAGCGGCCATCTTCTTTTTTGATTAACTCCTTCTTTAAGATTTTTTTCGGCATGGCGCCATCTCCTTCCTTCGCAGCCGATGGGCAACTGGAGAGTACTTCTCAAGGAAGCAAGCATTTTCCTTCTTTAATCACACCGATAACGCCAATCTGCCAGCTGCCAGGCAAAAGCCTTGGTTCAACGGCTGACGAGTCATCCTGGCCGCTTCTGGTTCCCGGCCCCATAATAAAAACGGGGGGCTGCCCTTTTAGGACAGCCCCCCGATCTTATAACCGGGTCCCGAGCAAGCTGGTAAGCCGAGTTCTGTTTTTGGCAGCCATCTATCTTGGACGCCAGTCGCCTGGCGCCTCCAGCGACCAAACCCGAGGAGTCGGCGGGCAACCTCATCCTCCTCCTACTTGGTCTTGCTCCGGGTGGGGTTTACCTAGCGAACCGGTCTCCCGGCCCCTGGTGCGCTCTTACCGCACCGTTGCACCCTTGCCCGGCACTCAACTCTAACAAAAAACTTTCACTCCAGATTGCACGTCATTATTTTTTTTCAATATTGTGCAACAGGAAGAACCGATTGTTTGTCAGAGTTGAGTGCCGGGCGGTATATTTTCTGTGGCACTGGCCTTAGGGTCGCCCCCACTGGGCGTTAACCCAGCACCCTGCCCTGCGGAGCTCGGACTTTCCTCGGGAACAGCCTCGCGGCCTTGTCCCCGCGACTGCCCTGCTTACTCGGGTTATCCCCGGTTGCCGGTACCTAAGTATAACACGCCCCCCCGGGCGTGTCAAAGGCTCACTTTTGCAAACTAGAAGCGCCGGGCAAAGAAGGCCGGCGGCGCTGCGGGAGCTTTACGCTGCCGGGGCACGCTCCGCCTGGAAACTGCTTCCGCTCGCGGCAGCCAGGGAATCGAGAAAATCCAGCACTTCCTGCAAATTTGTTACCGGGACGAGGGTTATTTTATGGGCTGCAGCTTTGGCGGCCTCGTAATTTTCCACCGGCACAAAGAAATACTCCGCGCCTGCCCGCTCCGCGGCGATTACCTTCTGGTAAACCCCGCCGATTTGGCCCACGTTCTCGTCAAGATCCATGGTCCCGGTGCCGGCAATAAGCTTCCCGGCGGTTAGATCTTCTGGAAGAAGCTGGTTTAATATCTCCAGCACAAACATCAACCCTGCGGAAGGCCCGCCGATCATACCCGTTTCAAGTTCAACCTTAAGGGGCAGGACAGGCTTCCAATCGACAGTGGTTATATAAACACCCAGCGCCGGCAGTTCCGGGCTGTCGGGAAGCGGCCCCGTGGTCACGGTCATATTAAGCTCCTCGGAGCCCCGCCGCACTGTCAGCTGGACGGGATCTCCCACCCGCCGGTTCTGCACGGCCGAAATGACCTCGCTGGTCAGGGCCATTTTTTTCCCGTCCACTGCCGTAATGATATCACCTTTTTGAAGAATCCCCTGGGAAGGGCTGTTCTCCAAAAAACCCACCACCATGGCACCCTCGCTGATGATCTCAACGTCGTAGCCAGCCCGCCGCAGGGCAATAACTGAAGCCGTGTCCTTGCTTTCCTGCATCCATTGGTCCAAAAGCCGGCGGTAGTCCCGGAGGTCCATCCCCTGGGGGATCACCGCCGAATAGCGCCTTACTTCTATATGGGGGTGCAGGTATCCGTATATTAAAGACCACAACCTCGCCTGCTGCTGGGTTACGGTCACCAGGTAAAACTTGCCCCGGTCATCCGCATCCGCTCCCTCCACTGCAACTACCTTTGAAAGATCCCGCACTTCACCCGGCTTGATGAGAATAAAATCGGTGGGAATAAAAAAGCCTACCAGGAGCAGGCCAAAAAGAGCAAAATAAAAGAGAACCCTTTCCTGTTTTTTTGCCATTGACTATACCTTCTTTCCCTTACTTGGCCGGCAACGATGCAAGTGCTTGCCGCGCCGCCGTCTCGCCTCTGCTAATGGCCTCCTCAACGCGATGAAATTCAAAGGGTCCAATATCGCTGACATCGGGAGTAATTATTATATCGGCATCCCCGATTAGGGACCGATTAATTTCCCGGGACATGATATCAAGCGATCTGGAGAGCACATCAAATATATGGTTTATACGATAGTTTCCCACATCAACGCCCACATCAACCGCAATCACCAGGTCGGCCCCCATCTCCCTGGCCAGCGAAGCGGGGACGCGCTGTAAGACACCGCCATCCACCAGCAGCCTCTCTCCCATTTTTACCGGGCTGAAAATGCCGGGAATGGCGCATGAAGCGCGTACCGCCCTGGCGACAGGGCCTTCCTTTATAACAATTTTTTCGCCGCTGATGAGATCAACAGCCACCACCGCCAGGGGCAGGGAGAGATCGGCAAAAGTTTTTCTTCCGGTAAGCGTATGCAACACCCGCTCCAGCTTTTCACCGGAGAGCAAGCCCATTCGCGGGAAGGTTGGATCCATCCAGTTGCGGCGAGAGATGCGCTGTGCCAGGCGTTCAACAAATTTGAGATTAAGCCCGCATGCATAGAGCGCTGCAACTACGCTGCCCATGCTGCAGCCGGAGATAAAATCGACCTTTATTCCCTTTTCTTCCAGCACCCTGAGCACGCCGATATGAGCCAGGCCCCGGGCCAGGCCCGCGCCCAAAGCCAAGCCGATTTTTGAATCCTTTAACATGTGACCCCCGCGGTTAAAGTGAAAAGATGTAATAAAGAAGGTAGATGGCTACGGCGCAGGTAAGCGCTCCGCCAATTCGCAAGACCATGAGATAGGCCGGTACCGGAGGAATGTCCTTTGCTTTCCTGCCGATACGAAGCCACCAGAATGTCTTGGGGGATAACAAAGAAACAAGGCCAATGGCAAGAATAATTAAAGCCAGCACAACTGGGCCGGTCCCACCGGGCTGCTGCATCCAACTTTCCTTCCTTCCCGCTTTTTTGATCTTATATTCTTTTATGCTTGCAAATTTCCTCTCAGGGCCGGAGTAAAACAAAAAGCTGGAGGCAAAAAGCGGCAAAGCGGGCCGGCCGGTTGGGGCGGCTTAAAGGCCGCGGAATTTTTGCATGATCAGGTCATAGGCCTCCGGGGGGACCAGGTCTTTGATATCTCCTCCGAAACCGGCGATCTCCTTGACAATGCTGGAGCTCAAGTAAGAGTACTTGCTGTTGGTAACCATGAACAGGGTCTCAACTGTGGGACACAATTTGCGATTAACCAGCGCCATCTGGAACTCAAACTCGAAGTCGGAAATCGCTCTCAGCCCTTTTATAATAATGCGGATGTTATTTTTCTTCACGTAGTCCACCAGCAGGCCGCCGAAATAGTCTATCTCCACGTTGGAATAGCGTGCGGTGCTGCGCCGCAGCATCTCCAGCCTCTCTTCGACGCTGAACATGGTCTGCTTGCGCGGGTTTTCCAAAACAGCTACAATTAAATGGTCCACGATGCTGCTTGTTCTGCTGATAATATCAAGATGGCCCTTGGTAACCGGATCAAAGCTTCCGGGATAAATCGCTTTCTCCATTAGCCGTGCCCCCCTATAATTTATCTGAAAGAATAAAAGGCTAGCGGAGATAAATTCGGTACCGCCCTCCCCAGTTCCTTCTCTTTATCATAAAAATTGAGTTAACTCGCCTTTTTAACAATTTTATTTCTTTATATAATTTTTAAATGAGCCTATTCTTCTTTTCATTTTTCAGCGAAGGAATGCATGCATAAAACGGAAGGCCATTAATCATACTACACAATGAGGCAACAATATTTCCCCATAGCTCTTCCTCCGGTTTCTCCTCTCCCAACCACCGCGAAAGCGGTGACTTTAGCCGCAGGCCGAATCAAAGACCTGCGGTTCTTTTTTTATATCAGTTTGAGGCGAAAAAATAAAGGGCGGGCCGGAGCCCGCCGATGTAAAAATAACGGAAATAAGTGCTACAACTGAGTCGGGCTGGTCGCACCCTTGCCCGCCATCTGCCTTTCGGCGGCCTCAATCATTCTCTTGACCATGATCCCGCCGACATAGCCGTTCTGGCGCGAAGGCAGTGCGCCCAGATCGCCGCTGTAGTCGATCCCCAGCTCGTTGGCCACTTCATACTTGAAATTCTCAAGGGCCTGAGCTGCTTCCCGGACGACGATGCGGTTAGGTCTCCGCGGCATGTGTTTTCACCTCCTTCTCCTTGATGCAATCTTAGTTTGGCATGCAGGCGTCTAATTATGCTTAGAATTGTTTTCAATAAAAATATGATTTTGTTTGCTTTATAAAAGAAGACCTCTCTTGCCAAGGCAAAATATGCCATTTTAAAATTTTTTATATTTGAGCTTGGCCCGGTAATGTGCTAAAATAGGGGGGCATTTATAGTATGCGCACTTAAAAGCGGGAGGATGAGGTGCACGGTGGCTAAGATATGCCAGATCTGCGGTAAAAGCAAGGTTAAAGGTTTTCAGATCAGCCATTCACATATTAAAACAAAGCGGCTGTGGCGCCCTAATATTCACAAGGTAAAAGCGCTGGTCGAGGGAACGCCGCGGCGCATTAACGTATGCACCCGCTGCCTTAAATCGGGACGGGTGGAGCGGGCATTGTAAACCCGCTCACGGCTAGATGAAAGATAAGTCATCGCCTGAGGAAAAAGAAAAGGGCTGTCCTGGAAGGAGGAACAGCCCTTTAAACGTGCTCTTTTAATTTTTAGCGGCGATCGAGGAAGAACTTCTTCGCCTCGTAAACCGCGTCGGCAATTTCCCGGCGCAGGGCATAAGTGTTGATGGGCCTGGTGCTGGTAAGGATGCTTAATCCCTTCAAGGTCTTCTCCAGGGTCTCGCCTTCCAGCGTTCCGGCGAGGATCTCCTTGGCCCAGGTTTCAAGTTTGGGAACCATGTCATTGACCAGGACCTGAGTCATGAACAGCGGGAGACGCGCCGCTTCCTTGCCCTGGCTGGCGATGATTTTCTTGGTCCGGAGCAGAGCGCTTTCCACGGCGAATATCTCCATGGCGATATCAGCCAGCCGCACCAGGATCTCCTGCTCATTGGTCAGCGCTTCACTGAATTTCTGGGCAGCATTTCCGGCAGCCATGAGGAAGAGCTTCTTCATCTTATTCAAGATAAAGTCTTCCCGATCCGGGCTTTCAGCAGGCTCCTCCGCCTCTCTCAGCTTCTTCAACTCCTCACCCAGGCCGAAGACGGCATCCATGAAGGGAAGCTCGCCCTTAAGAGCTTTCCGCATCAGGGTGCCCGGGATGAGCATGCGGTTGATCTCGTTGGTGCCCTCGAAAATGCGGTTGATGCGGCTGTCGCGATAGGCCCGCTCCACGGGGTACTCCTGGCAGTAGCCGTAGCCGCCGTAGATCTGCACGGCCTCGTCGACGACATAGTCCAGGGCTTCAGAGCAGTAAACCTTGGCGATGGAGCACTCGATGGCATACTCCTGGATGGCTTCCACGATCTTGCTGCTGTCTTCGCCGGCGGCAACCACTTCTTCCAGCTTCTTGTCGATCATGCCGCCAAGCCTGTAAACCAGGCTCTCGGTGGTGTAGATGAGCAGCGCCATCTGGGCGATCTTGTACTTGGTAAGGTTGAAATTGGCGATGGGCTGCTTGAACTGGATGCGCTGCAGGGCATAGTCAACAGCGCTTTCAAGGCCTCTCTTGCAACCGCCCACGCAGCCGGCGCCAAGCTTGAACCGGCCGATGTTAAGGATATTAAAGGCAACCTGGTGCCCTTTTCCTTCTTTCCACAGCATGTTCTCCACGGGCACCTTCACATTTTCCAGGATCACGCTTCGCGTTGAAGAGCCGTGGATGCCCATTTTCTTCTCTTCAGGGCCCAGGGTAACCCCTTCAGAATTGGCATCGACGATGAAAGCGGTAAATCTCTCGCCGTCAATCTTGGCATAGGTAATAATGACATCGGCCCAGGCGGCGTTGGTGATAAAAGTCTTCTCCCCGTTCAGAATGTAGTACTTGCCGTCCTCGGAAAGAGTGGCTACGGTCTTGCAGTTGAGGGCGTCGGAACCGGCTTCGGGCTCGGTTAAAGCGTAGGCGGCAATCAATTCCCCGGTGGCCAGCCCGGGCAGGTACTTCTTCTTCTGCTCTTCCGTGCCGAAGAAAACAATGGGCAGGGTGCCGATACCGGTGTGCGCGCCAAAAGCGGTGGCAAATGATCCCCCGCCGGAGACGCACTCCGTGATGAGCATGGTGGTAATCTTGTCAGCTTCTTCGCCGCCGTATTCCTCGGGAATGTCGCTGCTCAGCAGGCCCAGTTCGCCGGCTTTGCGGAGCAGGCCAACGGTAACTCCTTCTTTTTTCTCCTCGATCTCCTCCGTTTTGGGAACAACTTCATTTTCAATAAAATCCAGAACCGTGTTTTTAATCATCAGGTGTATTTCGTCAAAGTCTTCAGGTGTAAACACTGTCTTCTCGTCGACAGGGCCCAGCAAAAAAGCTCCTCCCTTGATCAACTCACTCATCTTCCGTGTTTCACCCCTTAATCAATATTAAATAATAGAATACTTTTACCTGTGAATATTTTCGCTGGTGAAATAATTTTCCCTGCTTTGTGAAATTTTTAACTTGTAGTTAATATTCCATGTTTCAAGTATATTAAAAAAATAACCCCGACATGTCGGGATTATGTTAAACATGGAGCTTTCTTGAGGCAAATAGCCTAGCTTTTTACGAATATTCCCAGGATGCCTTTTACAAGACCCTTAAGAATGTAGGGCACCTTGATCACGTAAAAGCGCACTGCGGACTCCCTCCTTCGTCCTTCCTGCTTTACCAGTAGTAGCGGTCGTATATGTAAAGCTGCCAGCCGGCCCAGATCAAAAGCGCGCCCAGTAGCAGCGGCCACAGGTACAGCGGAAGCATTCTGATTATGAGAACAGCCCCGCCCACTGCCAGAATGATGCCGCCGCTTTTCCTAAGGAATATGCTCATGCGCCTGGCACCCATCTTTTCTCCTTCCCCCGTGAAAGTATTGCTATTCTACAGAGTGCCCTTTATTATATGCGCCGGCCATAAAAGTGTTAAAGCTCCACTTGCGGACATGCCGGCTACCTATTGCCCTGGGCCAAGAAGCGAAGGATCTCCAATCAAGTCCCAGGCAATAAACAAAATCGAAAACCGCATCTAATTCCTTGCCTGAGCCTAATTTTTATGCTAATATTATCTCGCAGAGCCGTGCCGAAGTGGCGGAACTGGCAGACGCACACGACTCAAAATCGTGCGGGCTCAGCCCATGTGGGTTCGACTCCCACCTTCGGCACCAGCAGAGATTTAAAGAAAGAAGGTTTTGGCCGCAGCGGTCAAAACCTTCTTTGCATTTCTGCCAACCATTGCTATGAGTTATATGAGTTAAGTGAAAGTGTTAAATGCGCATGGCGATGTCAAAGCCTTCGTGAATGGCTCGATCATTTTGCGCACTTTCTTGCAGTCGCCGATGGATGCAGTTCATACTTCCCGGCTCCACCCCTGGCCCTGGCCCTCATGAAATCTATGTAGCGGCCTGTTGCTTCACCCTCGGGGTTGCCAAAATTGGTCCCCAAATCGCGGCCATCATGATGCGGTTGGGCAGCTGAAGCTTTCCCAAAGAAATGGGGCTGAACAAGTTGCTTAAAGCGGTCACCTGACAAAACCTCCCCAATGAAACACTTCATGCTGAATCACGGCGTTATCCTTTGCTTGCCTCAATGATATAGGAGGCTACGTATTCTTCCAATTTCGTACCCGGAGCCCATGCCTGCAAAATCTGCCTGCTGTTTTCCAAGGGAGTCAAGCGGATATTTATAAACCCCGCATCCGCCAGCATTTTCTTAATATCCTCAACAAATTCGGCACCGCCGATACAAGCTGCGATCATGGCGAGATCTTGCTTGATATTATCCGGCAATTTTGCCGTAGCCACTATATCGGAAATGGACAATCTTCCTCCCGGCTTAAGCACGCGGTACATCTCTCGAAAAACCTTTTCTTTCTCCGGGGACAGGTTGATGACGCAATTTGAGATGATTACGTCGACCGAAGCATCGGCAACAGGGAGGTGTTCGATTTCCCCCAACCGGAACTCCACGTTTTTGTATCCGCTTTTTTCCGCATTTTTCCTGGCCATCTTTACCATTTCAGGCGTCATATCCACGCCAATGACATATCCTGTTTCTCCCACTTGCTCCCTGGCCAGGAAGCAGTCGAAGCCCCCGCCGCTTCCCAGGTCGAGCACCGTTTCTCCCTCTTTTAAGCCGGCGACAGCAATGGGATTGCCGCATCCTAAGCCCATATTGGCCCCGGGGGGCACTTTTCCCAATTCATCTTTGGAATAACCGAGATCAAGCGACACTTTCTCCAAATTAATCAAGGTGCCGCCGCAGCAGCCGGCGTCGCTGCCGCACCCGCAGCCCTGCGAGTCCTTCAACGCAATATCCGCGTATTTTTTGCGGATGAACTCTTTGACTTTTTCCTTGTCAGACACGACAAAACCACCTTCTATAAAATTTATCATGCATTCCAAACTTTAAGCGACAAAATCACCCTTCTACTTGATTATAATAGCACATTTAATTTAGATATTTCCTTCTCCCGAGGGTGATTTCGCCTCTTGACTTTCGCTGCTGTTTAACTACTTCCAAAATGGCCAAGCAACTGGGGTTGTGTGAAGGGGCTACCTTTTTGAGATAGCCCCTTCCATATGCCAATTTTGTTTAGCCTAACTAAAAAACACAGACAAGTTTTGAGCCTTGCCTAAGACACTGCGGGTTCCAGGTGGATTTCCACGCCGCGGGCGATTAGCTCCTGCAGGAAGTCGTCCGGGTCCTCGACGATGCGCTCCGGGGCGTAGACCCCTCCGGGGAGGTGATCCCAGCGGCCCCGTCCCAGGCGCAGCGCCGCCGTGAGACAGGGTATGGAAGTGATCTCCGCTATATGGCCGACGTAGGTATAGACGCGGTGCTGCTCTCGCCCCTCTTCGTCGAAGCCGTAAACGTCAACCCGCCCCACGGACTTGTCGATGCCGGCGGCGGCAAAGCGGTCCTCGATGCGGTGGAAAAAGCGAGCCAGGGCCGAGCGCCGCTTGTGGGTAGCCGTGAGGCGCAGCGCCGAGAGCAGCTTGACCAGGGTCACGATGTAGGGAGGCTTGACCCCGCCGTGCAGGGTGACCTCGGTAAGCCCCGGCAAATTGCGGGGCAGGGAGACCGACTCGGCATGACCGGTACAATAAACCGGGTTCCTGCCGATGGGCGGCGGAAATTCGACCACCTTTTTGCCGCGGCCGGTTTTAACGCGTACTTCGTGGCCATCCAGCCACTGCAGGGTAGTGCCGGTGAAGATATGGAAGAGGTGGGCCAGGTTGGAAGGGCCGACAGCCTCGTCCGAGCCTGCACACCAGTGCACGTTGATGCGCTGCGGCCTGGCCATGGAAAGGTAGCCTTTCTTGGCCAGGATCTGGGTGATGCCCGGCGAGTTGCCAAAGCCGGTCAAAATCTTCACCCCTTTTTCCCGCGCCGTATCGTCGAGGGTGATCACGTCGAGGTAAGCATCAAAGTCATCGCAGATGGAAACATAATGACGGCCGGCTTCAATCGCCGCCTGGGCCATGGGGCGCTCAAAGCGGTAAAAGGGCCCGATGTAGCTGATTGAAAGATCGTGCTGTTGCATTAACTCAACAACGGCTGCCCTGTCAGTGGCATCCATTCGGGCGGCGGCAAGCCTGGGATTGACTCCCGCCAGCCGGCGGGCCTTCTCTTCATTCAAATCCGCCAGGGTGACCAGTTCTACATCCTCTTCGGATAGCAGGCGAGGAATTATCGGAACAGCCATTTCCGCGCAGCCGCCCAGCAGCAAGATCTTCATCTTCTTACCTCCGAATTATTTTTTTGTATTTCTCGGGGTTGATTATATCTATTTTCTAAAGATGGTGTCAATACAAAAACTTGTATGTTTTATAGCAATAAAACAAGGTGATAAAACCCCTCGGCCCCCTTTGGAAAAGGGGGCCGGCCCTAGCAAGGGAACCTTTTATTTATATAAGGAGGGAGTTTAAATGGTTCCCTTCTAGAGGGGTGTTAGGATGGGACCTTTTTATATAAAAGGTGAGAGGGCTCTCTGGAGGAGCTCCCTCACCGAAGTTTAGCCTTGTTCACCGCCTCCACAAATTCCCTGGCGATGGCCGTTATCTGCTCATATTTTTCATTGAGCATGAGCTCCTTGGGGCACAGATTGCTCCCCGCGCCTACGGCAATTACCCCTGCCTTGAACCATTCGCCGACGTTTTCCTTGCTTACCCCTCCTGTAGGAATAAAGGGGATGTGGGGAAAGGGCCCTCTCAAGTCTTTTATATAAGCCGGGCCGGCCAATCTGCCGGGGAAGATTTTAATGATGTCAGCACCCATCTCATAGGCCTTGAATACTTCCGAGGGGGTAAAACACCCCACCATGGAAAGAAGGCCACTTTCCAGGAAAGCCTCCACCAGGGCAGGTTCAAGGATGGGCGAAACGATAAACTTCGCTCCATTTTCCGCCGCCTCCTTGACCTGTCCGGGCTCGGTTAAGGTGCCCATTCCCAGCAGTATCTCGTCGCCATATTCCCGGTCCAGCGCCTTTACAACGGCACCGGCATTGGGAGTGGAATAGGTTATCTCAATGCCCTTTACGCCTCCTTTGACCAGGGCTTCAACTGCTTTCAGCGTCTTCTGCTCCGACGGGCCCCTGATTACCGCCAGCAGGCCCAGGGATTTTATGCGCTCAAAAACCATACTTTTGTCCATTTTTTTCACCCTTGCTTCTGTGAAATAATGCTACGCCTATCTCTGCACCCTTCCCGAACGGTTGCCCTTCATCAATTGCTCCACCTCGGAAATGCTCACCAGGTTGAAATCGCCGTTAATGGAATGCTTCAGGCAGCTGGCGGCAATGGCAAATTCCAGCGCCTCCTCCAGGGCGGGATAGCGATTCAGGCCAAAAATTAAGCCGGCCGCAAAGCTGTCCCCTCCGCCAACCCTGTCCACAATGTCGCTAATTGCATACTCGGTGGAATGGAGGAATTTATCCCTGTTGCAAGCACAAGCGGACCAGTGGTTCTGGTTAGCGTTTATGCTCCGGCGAAGTGTTATCGCTACCAGCTCCACGTTGGCATAGGTTTCTAGCAGGCGCCCGGCCAGTTCGCGGTATTTGTCCAGGTCGAGCTCGCCCGTTTCCACGGACACGTCAATTTCCATGCCCAGGGATTTTTGAATGTCCTCTTCGTTGGCGATGCACACGTCCACGTATTGAACTATCTCACGCATAACTTCGGGCGCAGACTTGCCATAGCGCCACAGCTTGGAGCGATAGTTTAAATCGCAGGACACTTTCAAGCCCAATTCCCGGGCTGTTTTTACCGACCTGATGGCATTTTCGGCGGCATTTTGGCTGATGGCGGGCGTAATGCCGCTAATGTGAAACCAGTGGGCACCGGCAAAAATTTTTTCCCAGTCAAACTGGTCCGGCTTGGCCAGGGCTACCGCCGAGTTGTCCCGGTCGTAGATTACTTTCGAGGGCCTTTGGTTTGCCCCGCTCTCCAGGAAGTAGATGCCCATCCTGCCGGGCCCAAACTGGATCAGCGATGTATCAACGCCAAACTTGCGCAGTTCGCGCAGGCAGGCCCGGCCTATGTCATTGTCCGGCAGGCAGGTCACAAATGCCGCATCCAGGCCGTAGTTGGCCAGGGAGACAGCCACGTTGGCCTCCCCGCCCCCAAAAGTGGCCTCCAGGAAGGGGGACTGGAAGAGGCGGTCGAACCCCGGCGACTTCAAGCGAAGCATGATCTCGCCAAAAGTGATTACTCTGGTCATTGCTTAGTCTCTCCTTGCTCTCATTTTTGTCTTGTATTCCTTCAGCAATGCTGCGTCAGGCAGTTTCTTGTAAAAGTCGTCCAGCGGGTAGCAGCCCGACACCAGTCTTTCTCCACTTGCGGCATCCTCCTTTTGGGCTGCGGCTGGCAGCGCAGCATTTCCATATTGTAAAAAGTATTTTTATATGGCAAGATTGTATTGTTATCATATCACAAACAGCGGTTCATGTTAACCCTCCTGCCGAAATATCACCCCGGCAGGTCTGTAAAACCGCCGCGGTTCCGGCTCCCGGGACGGTGGCTGGAACTTGTGCTATGATAATATATCAGGAGAAGGAAGGGCACGTGTAATGAGAAAGCCAAAGACCGCTTCGCGCCAAAATAATTCCGCCATCAGGGGAACCCAGCTGCTGCAAAGGGCCTTTCAGATAGTGGAACTGGTTGCCGGCCACCCCAGGGGGCTGACGCTGTCTGAAATCAGCCAAAAAACCGGCCTGCCTGTAAGTACCGCCCACCGCATCCTCAGTTTCTTGAGCGTTCATGACTACATGCGCAACGATAAGGGAACGGGCCTATATTTCATTGGTCCCAAGTTTGCCCTGTTCTCCTCCCTCTTTATGCAAAGCTTTGATTTTATAAAGGAGATCCGGCCGGGACTGGAAATGATAAACAAGGAGTTCGACGAGACCGTCCATCTGGGGATGCTCAACAGCAAGCGTACCGGGGTGGTCTATATTGACAAGATCGAGTCGTCGCGCGTGGTGAGGATGTTTTCCCTGGTAGGCCAGACTGTGCCCCTTCACTGCACCGCCCTGGGGAAGTCCCTTACTGCCGCCCTGCCGGATCAAGAGATAGAGGCTATTCTTCAACACTACAGCTTTGAAAAATATACCGACAACACCATAACCAGCCGGCAAAGATTCCTGGAGGAGATAGGCAGGGTTCGGCGGCAGGGATATGCCGTAGACAACAAGGAGCATGAGAAAAACATCATCTGCTATGGGAAATCCCTGCTCAACCCCGTGGATAAAAATTTTGCCGCCATTAGCATATCCATACCTGACTACCGCTTCGATGAAAAAAAGGTGGCGAGAATTGTCAATGCTCTTGAGAATGTGGTCAGCTGGTTTGAGTCGAAGCTGGCCCTTCGCCGCTCCTAGGGTGGACTGTGGCCGGCTCATGCAACCATGGACCAGGCGGGTGATGGACTCATGTTTCCGCTTAAGTACGAAGGAGATATTTACCGCCCTCCCAGCGAGGCGAAAAGCCTCATCCTGCAGGCGACGGTGGGGTGCTCGCACAACCGCTGCACCTTCTGCGCCATGTACAAAGCCAAGAAATACCGCGAGCGCGAGTTGGAGGAGTTGAAGGAGGAAATTGATGCCGCCGGCCGGCTCTGGCCCCAGACCAGGCGCGTCTTCCTAGCCGATGGCAACGCCCTGGCCATGGCCACCGAAAAGCTTCGCGCCATCCTGCAGCATTTGATGGCCACTTTCCCCAGCCTGGAGCGGGTGGCGCTTTACGCCAATCCCCGGGATCTGCTGGAAAAAGAGGTGGCCGAACTGGCGGAGCTTCGCCGCCTAAAGCTGGGAATGATCTACCTGGGTGTTGAAAGCGGCAGCCGCTCCGTGCTGCAGGCCGTGAAGAAGGGAGCTACACCCGAGGAGATTGCCCGCGGCGCGGCACGGGTCAAGAAGGCGGGAATTCCCCTGTCGGTAACCGTGATCAACGGCCTGGCCGGCCTCGAAGGAACGGAAGAGCATGCCCGCGAGAGCGCCAGGCTGTTAAACGAAATTGACCCTGAATACCTGGGGCTGCTTAGCCTGATGATTATTCCGGGAACAAGCCTCTACCGGGAGGTCATGGCGGGCCGCTTTACCCCCCTTGGGCCCTGGGACATGATCAAGGAAATCAGGCTGATGGTGGAGCAATTGTCGCTGAGCAACTGCGTCTTCAGGGCCAACCACGCTTCCAATTACCTGCCGCTGAAAGCAATCCTCTCCCGGGACCGGGCCCCCTTGCTGGCTCTCCTTGACGAGTTGCTGAAAAGCAAGACGGAGGGCATATTGCGCAGCGAGCATCACCGGAGGCTCTAGCCCCTTGTCCCAATTCTAATATGCATGCTCCGCCAGGATTGTAGCGGCGGCTCATGAGCCGGCCAAACCCCGTAACCGGCAGTGAAACAGGTAAAGCAAAGACCAACAAATCAGGGGGCTGTCCCAAAAGGGCAGCCTTTTTCCATATTTTGTGGTACAAAAATAATTAAAAATATGCTAGAATTGGAGTATGGACGAGAAAAAGGAAAAAAACAAGGAAAAGGAAAAGGTAAAAAGGGGAAAAGTCGTCTTTAAGCCGTATTCGATGGACCAGTTGCGCCTTCCGATGAGTTTGGATGATTTAATTCCGGAAAATCATCTGGTCAGGGTGGTAAATTCCGCGATAGAGGGGATGAGTATTGAACCG
>Ga0209537_1002315_pt1 | contig 19307 bp, 17 predicted proteins | sample BioPla4DNA1_FD_187698 | JGI IMG/M metagenome (GOLD analysis project Ga0209537, IMG submission 187698) | Biogas fermentation microbial communities from Germany - Plant 4 DNA1 (SPAdes) (version 2) | ecosystem: Engineered > Bioreactor > Anaerobic > Digestate | place: Bielefeld, North... | reverse complement strand
TTGACGCCTTTGAAGGTAAGGGCGTGAGTTATTGTACTACCTGTGACGGCTTTTTCTACAGAAACAGGAGGGTTGGGGTCCTGGGCTATGCCGATTACGCGGTCCATGAAGCCATGGAACTCCTTTCCTTCACCAGGGATATCACCTTGTATACCAACGGTATGGAACCGGACATCTCCCCTGCTTTCAGAGGGCATATGGACGCGTTCAGGGTAAATACGAAGAAGATAAAAGGGCCGTACGGCCAGGAATTTCTTGAGGGCGTATATTTCGAAGACGGCACGAAAGATGAGGTGGACGGCCTGTTTGTGGCTTATGGCAGCGCATCGGGAGTCAGTTTTGCTATGAAGATGGGTATCCTGATGGACGGGAATAACATTGCTATCAATGAAAAGATGGAAACCAACATAGAAGGGCTGTTCGCCGCGGGGGACTGCACAGGGATATTCAGGCAGATATCTGTGGCTGTCGGGCAGGGGGCATTGGCGGCCAGGGGCATGATTGAGAATGTCCGGAAGCAGAAGGGCCCTGTGAAATAGCAGAAAAAGAAATGCAGCGCTTTTTGCGCTGCCTGCTTTGGAAGAATCTATATAAACTCAAAATTGTTTTTCCGCTCCTCGGGAAAGGAGCGTAAAGGGGGCCGTTTAATCCGTTTGTTGCTGCGTTTTATACTGCGTATAAAGGGGACCTTGTTGTTGCGTCAATCAGTGTATATTAACTGCGTATTCTGCTTCGTCAATTAATATTATAAACGGTACAGCCGCGGAATATAATGAGTAAATGCTACAAATATTAATGGTTTTACAATGCGCCAGTCGTGCAAATTATTAAGTGAATACTGCCTGAATATCGACTACATCTCAATATAGTTCTTGTAATCAAGTTTATTCTTCTCGCAAAACTCCATCAATGAGAATATCATTTTTTTGCCTCCGCCAATGCCGGTTTTCAGGAACCTGTACAGATGAGCCGGGTCCACTCCCAATTCCTTGCCGAACCGATTGTAGTTGCCATTGCAATAGTTCTGCATCAGTTCCATCATTTTTTCTCTGCTCAATCTGGGTTTCATAAGACTCATACTCCTCTTGAGTTATGTTTCAAGCGGCGGTAGTATATCCGGACCACCAGCTTTAGATATAATATCCCTAATTTTGCCATTTGTAAAGAGTGTATTCCTGTGAAAAAGATGGAATATCACAGGCCGGCGCGGCAGGAACATGGCCGGCCGATCCGGTTATGCCGGCTGAATCCTGTGGGATTTCCCGGATAAACCATAAGAATAAATGGGGTTTGCCGCTCATAAAAATAGTCATGGATTGAAACATGAGGTGTTGGTATGAAAGGGTTAAGACTGGCTGCGGCAATTCTGGCCGTACTGATGGCCTTTTTGCTGTGTTCATGCGGAAAAGATAAAGAAACCATTGATGAACAGCTGTACGAAGAAGATCTTGAACCCGCGAGCAGCATCGTTATAAACGAGGAGGAGGCTGAGGTACTCAACGAGAAGGTGCCGGTATGCCTCTATTTTGGAGATGAACAGAAGAGCAAGCTGGTGAAGGAAATACGTTACCTGGACATTGACGAGGCTAAGAAAGGCGTTTCAACACTGGCTTCGGCCATAGTTAAAGAACTGATTTCGGGACCAAAAGCCAAAGGGTTGACCAATGTCCTTCCAGAGGGCGTAACGCTGCGTGCCCCTGTAACGGTGGAAGGGCGCGTTGCCACTGTAGACCTTACCAGGGAGTTTATTGACAACCATCCTGGAGGCAAGACAATGGAGGAGCTTTCGGTCTATTCCATCGTAAATGCCCTGACAGAGCTGAAAGAAATCGAGCGGGTCAAAATCATTATTAATGGAAAACAAGCGAAGAACTTTAAAGGGAACCTGACCCTGGATAAGGAATTCCCCAGAAATGAAGCTGTTATCAACAAGGAAGTGGGTATGGCAAGACCGGAAGACGGGGGGCTGGTGCCGGTTTCGGCCGAGGAGCCGGATCCCCTGACCGGCGAGGAAGACCCGCTTGAATAATCAGGAAAACATATGTATAATCAATCTGACCGGCAATGAGGTTTAACGGTCCTGACAGCTTAAGGATAGGGGAGCAGAACATGCTCCCCTTATGAATATCAGCGGGTTCTGCGATGTAAGGCGCGGCCATTGCCTTGGTATCACCGGGCAATGGGTTCTTGTAGACCATTATATATTTGGAGGCGGATTCGGATGGACAGGAAGATAAGGGTGGTGGTGCTCTTCGGCGGCCAGTCTTCGGAGCATGAGGTTTCCAGGATATCAGCGAAAAGCGTGCTGGAGAATATGGATCCCAGCCGCTATGATATCCGCATGATAGGAATAACAAAAAACGGGGAATGGCTGCGGTATGACGGGGATATCAAGTATCTCACGACAGGTGAGTGGGAAGATATTGCAAGGGGCAGGCTGCTTTCGGAACCCGGCCGGCCTGACGGGGATGCCGCCACCTGCCTGGACCTGATCGCCGCCAGAGACAGTGACGGCAGAATGGAAACAGTGGATGTGGTTTTTCCTGTCCTTCACGGACCCAACGGCGAAGACGGGTCGGTCCAGGGATTGCTGCAGCTTGCCGGTATCCCTTATGTAGGCTGCGACATATTGTCGTCAGCGGCCTGCATGGATAAGGAGTTTACGAAAATTGTGCTGAACCAGGCCGGGATACCCACTTCCGGGTATATCAAAGTATACCGGGATGAGATTGAGGGATCGGTCCATGTTATCAAAAACATGGTCGGCGAGCGGATAGGCTGGCCCTGTTTTGTCAAGCCGTCCAACGCCGGATCGTCGGTGGGCGTGACAAAGGTAAAAGAGCCCGAAAAGCTTTTAGAGGCATTGCGCCTTGCGGCGAAATATGATAACAAAATATTGATTGAGGAGTTCGTTGAGGGAAGGGAACTGGAGTGTGCCGTTTTGGGGAACAGGCATCCCATGGCGTCGGTGGTCGGCGAGATTATTCCCTGCAACGAGTTTTACGACTACAACGCGAAATATCTCGACGGAAAATCGGAAACAATAATCCCCGCGGACATTGAACCCTGTATTGCGGAACAGATCAGGGACTACGCAGTCAAGGCATTCAAGGCGCTGGAATGTTCCGGGCTTTCCAGGGTTGATTTCTTCCTCCAGGAGGATACCAACAGGGTGATACTCAATGAACTCAACACAATGCCAGGCTTTACCGAGATCAGCATGTACTCCAAGCTATGGGAAGCCAGCGGGATTCCCTATCCTGAACTGATCGACCGGCTGATACAGCTGGCATTTGAAAAGCACGAGCAGTCAGCAAAATCGTATGAAAGGACATAGCCGTGGAAAAGCAGGTGCTCATTACCGTAGACAGCGTAATGGATGATATGAACGGCGGGAATAATGCCCTGAGCCTGGTGACAGAAGGCAGGCTGTCGGTTGAGAATAACGAGTATGTTTTAAGCTACGAAGAAAGCCAGGTTACGGGCCTGAATGGAACCACTACCATTATCAGGGCGGCGAGAGACTCGGTAACGCTGATCCGCCATGGCAGTGTCAGCTCCATGATGCTGTTTGAGGTCGGCAAAACCCATCTGACCGACTATCAGACCAGTTATGGTTCCATCATGCTGGGTATAACAGCCCGTAAGGTGGATGTTGACATGAATGAGGGCGGCGGACATATCAATGTGGATTATATCGTTGAATACAACAGGGCTTATGGCGGAAGGAACTCCATAAGCGTGAAAATACAGGAAATAACAGGCGGACATTCGTTGTCCTGACAAGGAATGCCCGCAAAAAACAATAAAGGGATGACAGCGCATGAACAGTATTTATGAAAAGATACACCAGCAAATAAAAAGGGTTGTGGGCGATGCCTTCAAGGCCTGCGCAAAAAACGGGAGCCTTCCTGAAACCGAGATTGGGGAAATCCCGGTGGAGGTACCCAGGGAGAGGGGATTTGGGGATTTTTCCACCACCATAGTCATGCAGGCTGCCAGACAGCTCAGGATGCCCCCTCGAAAAGCCGCCGAAATCCTCATCCAGGCCATGGACCTGACTGATACCTATATAGAGAAGGCAGAATGCGCCGGACCCGGATTCATAAATTTTTACCTGGACCGGAACTGGCTTTATGACGCACTGAGGCTGATACAGGAGAAAAAGGAGCGTTACGGTGAGCTGGACATGGGCAGGAATGTCCGCGTCAACGTGGAATTTGTAAGCGCCAATCCCACGGGTCCGCTTCATATGGGAAATGCCAGGGGAGGCGCATTGGGCGACTGCATCGCCAGCATACTGAAGAAAGCCGGTTATGACGTGACCCGCGAATTCTACATAAATGACACAGGCAACCAAATCGAGAAATTCGGGATCTCCCTGGAGGCCCGGTACCTCCAGCAGCTCCTGGGGGAGGACAAGGTGCCTTTTCCCGAGGACGGCTACCACGGGGAGGATATAATCGATCACGCCAAGGCATATATATCCGAATACGGCGACGCGCTCCTCAAAGAAAACCCTGAAAAGCGCCGTGAAAAACTTGTCCAGTATGCCCTTCCCATAAATATTGAAAGAATCAGGAAGATGCTTTCTTCGTATGGTATTGAATACGATGTCTGGTTTTCGGAAAAATCCCTCCATGAGAGCGGAGAGGTGGAAGAAACCATCAGGTTCCTGAAGGAGCATGGGTATACCGTTGAAAAGGATGGGGCCATATGGCTCAGCGGAGAAAAGCTGGGCCTGGAGAAGGATGAGGTGCTGATCAGGAACAATGGCGTTCCGACTTATCTCGCAGCGGATATCGCCTACCACCGCAATAAATTTATTACGCGCGGCTTTGACTGGTGCATCGACCTGTGGGGAGCCGACCACCATGGCCATGTGGCCAGGATGAAGGCGGCCATGTCCCCATTCGGGGTTTCGGAAGACAGGCTCGAGGTAGTACTTTTCCAGCTTGTCCGCCTTTACAGGAACGGGGAAATCGCCCGCATGTCCAAAAGGACCGGCAAGACCATTTCCCTGGAGGACCTGCTGGAAGAGGTGGGCCGGGACGCGGCGCGCTTTTTCTTCAATCTCAAAACATCGGGAAGCCACCTGGATTTTGACCTGGACCTTGCCGTCAGCCAGTCCAGCGAGAATCCGGTTTATTATGTGCAATACGCCCACGCGCGCATCTGCAGTCTGATAAGGAAGCTCAGGGAGGAAGAAGGCGTGGTTCTGAAGGGCACAGACCGGATAAATCCGGAGCTTCTTACCAGGGACGAGGAACTGGCGCTTATAAGGAAACTCTCGGAATACCCGGAGGAGGTGCGCATGGCCGCAAAAACCCTGGAACCCAGCAGGCTCACACGTTATGTGATGGATGTGGCCGCCCACTTCCACAGCTTCTATAACGCCTGCCGTGTGAAGGGAGAGGAGGAGCCCCTGATGATGGCGCGCCTTATGCTGGTGGATTCCACGCGGGTTGTTATTAATAACGTGCTTGACCTAATCAGTATCCATGCCCCGGAAAAAATGTAAAATACTTTTCAGACATTTAAAACATAAATATGTACTTAGTTGGAGGAGCTGAAAATGAGCCTTTACAACGAATGGCGGGACAAGCTGGAGAAGAACAGGGAAACCGGCGCCTACCAGGACTTTATCAAAAACTATATCAACGCGGAAACAGAAGCCTACAAAAACATATTGAAGAGCGGAAACACCCTGATAAGCGGGAAACTTTCGGAGCTTGCCGAAGCCTATGAGATGGACAATGTCACCTTTATGGGTTTTCTGGACGGCATCAATTCAAGCCTGGATAACCAACTGGACCTTGAGTCCCTGGACCAGGACAGCGGGATTCAGCTGTCAATAAACCTGGAAAAGCTCTTCTACAATATGCTTGAGGCAAAGGCGGACTGGCTTTACGGGCTGGAGGAATGGGACGACCGGCTCTCAGCTGAGAAACGCAAGGAAATACGAAAGAAGTTCCATGAAGACCACCGCGCAGTAAGGACAAAGGTGGGCAGAAACGATCCCTGTCCCTGCGGAAGCGGGAAGAAATATAAAAAGTGCTGTGGCTCCTGAGCCATAGCCTATCCCGGAGGACGGTATGCTTAAGGTTAGGAATCTATCGAAAAGGTTTGATAAGGTACAAGCGGTCGACAATGTCTCATTTGAGGTTGAACCGGGCGAGATAGCCGTCCTGCTCGGTCCCAACGGTGCCGGAAAGACTACTACCATCAAATCCATAGCAGGCCTGTTGCGGTTTGAGGGCCAGATCCTCATTAACAGCATTAAAAACAAGGAAGTCGAAGCAAAACGCGTCTTTGGTTACATACCCGAATCCCCCTCCTTCTATGAGAACCTGACCGTGTGGGAACACCTGGAGTTCATTGCGCGCGCCTACAGCCTCAGGGACTGGGAGGATGACGCTGGCCGGCTCCTTGCCAGGTTCGAAATGGACGACAAGAAGGACAAGCTCGGAAAGGAACTGTCCAAGGGGATGCAGCAGAAACTGAGCATATGCTGCGCTTTGCTGATAAAGCCGAAGATGGTCATGTTTGACGAACCCATGATAGGGCTTGATCCTACGGCCATTAAGGAGCTCAAGTCCATCTTCGTTGAGCTTAAGAGCTCGGGCTGCGCGGTACTGATCAGCACTCACCTCATCGACAGCGTCGACGAGGTCTGGGACAAGGTACTCATAATGAACAAGGGGAAGATTGTCCTCATCCGCACCCGCAGCGAACTTGACAGCAAGGGCGAGTCCCTGGAAAGGATTTTCTTTGAGGTGATCGGCAAAAAAGAGGAGGGTGAGGAATGAGAGCCCTTCTTTTCCTTATAAGGAAGAACCTTAAGAATATCATCAAATTGGCCTTTAAAAGACCCATGGCATTGATCGGCTATATAATAGCCCTCATTTTCCTTGTTTTAATGATCGTGGCGGCCTTCGCGATGCCCAGCGGCCTGGTGAGAACCTCTTCGCCGGAACTATTCAGGGGCATTGTGATGCTGGTCTTCGCCTTCTTCTACTATACGTCCCTGAAGCTTGGAATTGAGAAGGGCAGCAGCTATTTCCGGATGGCCGACGTAAACCTGGTATTCACTTCGCCCCTGCGCCCGAACCAAGTCCTCTTGTACGGGTTTATCAGGCAGCTGTGGGGTACCATGCTCTTTGTTTTCCTTGCCCTTTGCCAGATTCCCAACCTGAAGAACAACTTCGCCTTACAGCCCTATGGCGTGCCCATGCTGCTTATATCTGTTGTCGCCTACACCTTGTCTTATCCGCTTATCAGCATGGTAATCTATTCCTGGACCTCGGTCAAAAAGGAAAGAAAGATGCTGATGAAGCGTATTTTTGACGCGGCGGCAATCGCGGTGGCGCTGGTATTCCTCCTTGACCTCGTCCGGACAAGGGATTTCGGCCAATCCCTGGGCAATACCTTTGACAGCCCGGTTGTCCATTACTTCCCGGTTATCGGCTGGACCGGGTCCATTGCCTCCTCAGCGGTATACGGCTTCAACGCGCCATTCTATGTGGGAGCGGCAGGGATGCTGGTATTGATAATTGGCCTGTCCCTGCTGATATACAGGATGAAGCTGGATTATTACGAGGATGTGATGGCGGCCACCGAGTACGCGGAACAGATCATAAAGGCCAAGCGCGAAGGAAAAAACATAGCCCAGTTTCTCAAAACCAGAAAGAATGTCCACGGTAGTCTTTCAGGCGAGGGGGCAAAAGCCTTGTTCGCCAAGAACATGCTGGAGATCAGGAAAACCTCCATATTCCTCTTTTTCGACAGGATGTCGGTGTCGGTCATCCTGTCCTCTATTATGTTCAGGCTGATCATGCCGTCGCAGGAACTCGGGGGATTCTCCCTGCTCCTGATCCTTGCCATGAGCTCGTACATGCTGCTCCTCTTCCAGGTGCAGGGCCGATGGGTAGCCGAAGCGGAGAAGCACTTCATATACCTGGTCCCCGCCTCATCCTACGAGAAGCTGTTTTTCGCCACGCTTTCGGATCATTTGAAAAACCTGTTTGACGGAATAGCGCTCTTTATGCTTTCAGGCATTTTCTTCAATGCCGGCGCGCCCACCATACTGCTGTGTATTCTAACCTATGTCGCGTTCGGCGCGGTGTACATGTACGCCGACGTGCTGTCAAGGCGGCTGTTCGGCAGTGTTCACAGTAAAAGCCTGATGATTTTCGTAAAGATCATATTTTCAGTCGTGCTTATCGTACCGGGTATCATAGCCGCGGCATTCGTCGGCGCTATCACCAAAAGCGAGTTCTTTACAATTGGCGCGCTTGGGGCCTGGGCTTTTGTGCTGGCAATCACCCTGTTCATTTTCTCAGGCGGCATATTCAACAATTTGGAAACCGCGTCCTGAACCGCCTGTTTCAGGACAGGAAGGGTGTTTATGGTCATAACGAGATTCGCGTAGCCCGAGGACCTGGAACAGATCATGGACCTCTACAGGATACTGAATCCCGGCGACAGCGAGGTGGACGCCAGCCGTGTCAAAGATGTCTGGCAGGATATCATGGCCCACCAGGACCGTTATCGCTATGTGGTGGCCGAGGAAGACGGCAGGCTGCTGTCAACGTGCAACATTGCCATAGTGCCCAACCTGACCCGCTCCGCAAGGCCCTACGCGGTGATTGAGAATGTGGTTACCCGCTCCGGGGCCAGGAGGAGAGGCCTTGGCAGGGCATGTATAATGAAGGCCATTGAGTTCGCAAAGGAAAATGGCTGCTACAAAGGTGATGCTACTAAGCGGAGCCGAAAGAACCGAAGCCCACGGCTTTTACGAGAGTCTGGGATTCAGCGGGACCGGTAAAAAGGGATTCGTGATGCGGCTGCCCTGATGAGGCAAATGATAAATACCCCGGCAATTTGATCCGGCGCGACTGTTAAACGCACTCCCTGTAAACCCGCCGGGTTTTTTCCACCATGGCGTTAATAGAGAATTCTTTTCGGACGGTTTCCAGGCCGTTTCTTCGGTATTCGTCCCTCAGCCGGCTGTTTTCAAATAGGAGCTTCATGGCATCTGCCATGCCTTCCTCGTCACCATACTCTACCCGGATTCCGCATTTGCTCGTGTCATTTACAATTTCGCCCGTTCCTCCCACATCGGTGGTTATAACGGGAAGTGAGCATGCCATGGCTTCGAGGATGGAGATACCAAGGGATTCATACCGGGAATGGCAGATATAGATATCGCTCCCCTTAAGTATGTTTCTTATGTCGCTCCGGTAGCCTGCAAATATGATATTGCCCGAAACCTCCAGCTCTGAAGCCAGGTTCTTGCATTCTTCAAGGGTTTCCCCGTCACCGACAAGCAGGAAAACCGGTTTTCTCCCGGAGAATGTGGTGCCATGAGTTTTTATCAGCCTTGCGATGGAGCGTATTAGGAAACCATGTCCCTTTTCCGGGCTGAACCTGGCTATGGATACGGCCACCAGGCTGTCATTGCCAATACCCATTTCTTCCCTGATGCCCGATGTGACGTCCTCCATGAAGTAGTCCACATCAACGCCGTTATGGATGACGCCGATATGCCGCGGATGCATCCCCTGAGCGAGAAGAAAGCGTTCAGCGGCATGGCTTACGGCAATGGTCCTGGTATTGTTGAAGGAAAGAAGTTTATTCAGGATCTTGTCCGCAGGGTGGCCTGTATGGGTCATATGGCATGTGTTTACAACATATACCCTGTTCCCGAACAGGCGCGATATCAAAGCAATGTAGAACTCTCTCAGAAACTGGGTATGTACGATATCGATATTCAGCTCCCTGCAGAGCCCGGTAAGGGCAAGGGCCGCCTTCAGGTCAAACCGGCTTTTCATTTCCAGCCTGAAGACAGGTATCCCCAATTCCCTCATGCGGTCGGTAAGCGGTCCTTCTTCATTGTATGCAAAAAAAGCCTCAACCCCGGACCCGTTCAGTTCCCGGGCGAGAGAGTGGATATAGCGTTCGGTGCCGCCTTTCCCCGCATGATTGATCAGATAAAGTATCCTCAGCATTCCTGTACCCCGTTCAATGCCGGACAGTCGGCAGGTTCTCTTACCAATAATGTAACATCCTGCTGACAGCTCAATCAAGGTTAATATTTGGAGACTTCAGACATTCGGCCAGGGCTGCGTGTCCCGTCGGGCGGCATCGCGTCATTATTGCCTAACGCCTGCCAAGAACACGTTAATAGCTTGATCTCAGCCCGTTTATATGCGTATAATGATTAAAGCCGGATTATACTTTTCGCGCTTTGTCCGGCTGATTTAAGTTCTACCCATAAACCTGGAAAAGGGGTTGTCTCCATGATCATTGATGATAAAGGCAGGTTATTCAAAAAGATCAATCTCATCGATCTGCTCATTATTCTCATTATTCTGGCGGCCGGTGTATTCCTGTTCAATAAGTTTGGAAAAGCAAAGATCGTCAATCCACTTGCAAAGCAGGAACCCGTCGAGATTACCTTTATAGTTGAAAGCCTTCCGGAATACGCCGCTGACAGCATTGAGGAAGGCGACCCGGTCACCGACAGGGTGACGTCCTCATACCTGGGCAAGGTTACAAAGTTGGAAAAGAATCCCGACATAACCTTTGGCGTCGATAGTGAAGGAAAGGTTGTACGCTCTTCAAAAGAAGGCTACTGTTCGCTGGAGCTCACAGTCGAGGGTACAGGGGTCTTCAGCGGTAAGGTTGTGAATATCGGAAACACCAACTACTATGTCTTCCGGGAAACCACTTTATACGTGGGCGATACCATGCTGTTCACCCGGATTAAAGATATTGAAAAGAAATAGGGAGATCGGTCTTGTTAGAGAGCAGTATTGTCGTACAATGGCTTAACAGGCCTGTCAGATATATCATAAAGCTCTGGAAAGGGAGCCTGGCCCGCAGGTTGATTGTCTGGTTTTCGTCCTGGTTCATGAATGCCTGGAATCACAGCCTGATCGTAAACTGGATCAGGAAGGATGGCATCCTGGTCGGATGGTGGGAGCACAGTGCAGCGCTGCGCTTCACAGACTGGCTTGTAAACCTGGTACCGGACCTGCTGGGAAGGATCTATACCCGCCTGGGACGATGGTTCCGAAAAAGTCTGCTCTTCAGGCCACTGGCTTTTCTTTCCGGGCATGTGGCGGAGCTGGCTGCCTTATTTGTCCTGGCTTCCTTTCTTATCCCTTATTCATACTGGAACAACCGGTACACTACCCTTGCGGCAGTAGTCCTTTTCGGCCTTTTCCTCATCAAAACCATGGGGGACAGGAATGCCAGGTTCGCCGTCAGGGCCATGGATTTGTTTTTATTCCTGTTTTTGCTGTCCATTCTTCTGGCGCAGGTGTTTTCAACGTACCCGGCCCTGAGCCTCCGTTTCATGGTATTTCACGGCACCGATTTTCTTATTATGCTCATTATGGTAAGCTCTATCAGGACCAAAAAGCATCTTTCCACTGTACTGGAGATCATCATGGCAGGTGTTGCCCTGGCGGGACTGTATGGTTTCTTCCAGGGGATCACAGGCGTTCCGGTCATACAGGCCCAGGTGGACGTGGACCTCAACGAGGGTATGCCTGGACGCGTATTCTCATTTTTCGGCAACAGCAATATCTTTGCCCAGATCATAGTAATGTTCGTTCCTTTTTTCGCGGCCATCGCCCTCAGTGCCAGGGGATGGCAGAAAAAGGCGCTGTTCTGGGCGGCTGCGCTGCCGTCATTGGCCGCCCTTCTGATGACCTATTCCAGATCCGGATATGTCGGCCTGGCTGTGGCGGCGTTAGTTTTCGTATTCCTCATCAAAAAGAGCCTTATTCCCTTGTTTGCCGTACTGGGCATCCTGGTGATGCCTTTTCTGCCCGATACCGTCATGCGGAGGATTTCCACCATCACAAACCTGGAGGACACATCCATTTCATACCGGTTTGAAATCTTTGGGACCATGTGGCCGGTCATCAAGGACTTCTGGTATACAGGCGTTGGACTTGGGAGCGATGCTGTAAAGAGAGTTACCGAGAACTATGAGGTGCTGACGAAGAGCACGCCCCTTCATGCCCATAACCTCTATCTGCAGATCTGGATTGAAACCGGTATTGTCGGGATGCTCTCCTTTGTCGGGTGGATGGTGCGTACAGTAAAAAAATCCCTGCGCGTCATATTCGGGAAAAACGCGGACCCGTACCTACAGAATGTATTGAAGGCAGGCGTTTCTGGCTTGATGGGCCTTTTGGTTATCGCCATGGTGGAGTATGTCTGGTATTATCCCAGGGCCATGATGCTGTTCTGGGTTTTTGCGGGTATAATGATTGCCGCGTACAGGCTGGCTGCCCGGGAAGGTGAGGAAGGCCAGCAGGAGGATGCCTGAATCTCCCGGTCTATTCAAGGGCCTTTCTAAGGTAATCCAGTGACCTTTGTCTTTCCCGCTCAAGTTTTTCCATAACCATACGGTAATCGATCCCTGACTCAAGGCTTTCCGGTACCGACCGGCCAGGTGCCGCCGCAAGAAGGCGGTCTTCCAGACCCAGCCTGCCAAGGAGGCTTTGCAGGCGCGAACCGGCAGGCTGCCCGGGCGTTTTGACGGCGCTTTGAAAACTGTAGAAATCCTTCTTAAAAAGTATGGAAAACACTGCCCCGTGGAAGGAATTGGTGCATACAAAGGCTGAATCCCTGATAAGCCCTAAAAATTCCCTGGGCCCGGCGTCGTAAACTCGGGCTCTTGATCCGGGAATAGGCTTTCTGGAACCGCAGAGGATAACCACAGGCAGTTTCAGCCTTCCGGAGATCATACCGACCATGCCTGAGAAGGGCGTGGGATCTGAGATGAAATAGCACAGGAGATAGGGCATCTTACGCCTTTCACGGGGACAGATCCGCAGCCAGTCTGATTCATCAAGAAGCATGGTGGGATCAAGAACTACCTCTGTAACCCTGCCGGTGAGTTTTCGGATGATTTCCGAGCCCGATGACTCCCTTGCCGAAAGGGCGCTGAAACCCGAGAGGTATTCCCTGAGGCTTTCGATATAGGGCTCGGGGATGCTGTCCATCCCAAAGCTTGGTGCATAGGCCGCCCTTTTTTTCTCACCGGCAAAAGGCATGAAGAAAGCCGGGTCGAAGCCGTTTGGCCTGAAGATCGTAGGATTCCATACCTGGTCGCTTCCGCAAAGATACCGGTCATAATCCGGCGGGTTCGCCAGAAGATCCTCAAGGCTGGTGTAGCGTTTTTTACTTAGCTTCATGTGAGCCTTAACAAAGCTGTTGAATCTCCGCTGCCTCCTTCTGAAGGAAGGAAGGCGGAGCAGGGTGTGAATATTGGACAGTATGGCACCGGGCGACGCGCCCTTCTTGAAAAGACTGCTTCCCTCAATTGTGTCGGGGCGGACATAGTCTATGATTTCACAGGAAAAGCCCAGTTTTTCCACAGCTTTCTGGAGGGCAAAAGCCTGGAGCTGGGCCCCGTAATGGTGCGCATAATGAAATGTGATCAAACCTGCTTTCATACCGACTTACTGAACCTTTCCGCAAAGGCTTTGCCATTGCCAACCAAGCCTGGCAGCGGCCGCTTTTGCTTTAATACGGCGCTATGCCCGGGTCGCTCCCCTTCCGCGGAAAACCCCGCGCATCCTCAATAAAATATCCCGTGCCGTATTCTTTTCCATAATAACATTTCCCAAGGCAAATACAAGCAGGCACCACATGCCTGCCGGTATAGCCCATAGAAGCCAGCCCAGGTATCCTCCCGGAGTTCTGTCCATGATATTCAGGAAATATAGCGGCGGGAATATGCTAATGGCTAACAGGACGGACATGCGGACCAGGCGCTTGACGGTCATCATAATGGGCAGTTTTGTCAACACCCGGGGTATGAATATGACCAGATCGATGGTCCTGTACAGGTTGGATACCACCGAGCCGATGAGTACGCCCGCAATCCCCAGGCTGGGGGCCAGGGCAACTGAAACAACTATGTTGATAATAGCCTGGGCCAGGGTCTGGTACTTGGTTTCCTTATATAGCCCGGCTGAGATCACCAGCATCCCCTGGGGCGTCTTGGCATTGTAAAGAAGTCCGGAAAGCACAAAGAGCAGGCCAATCTCCGGACGGATATAGTTTACATCGGTCATGTCCTTGGTATAAACGCGGATAAAGGGCATGATGAGGATCGCGGCACAGGCGTATGCCCAGCCCAGGAGGCCATAATAGAGGTACTCATATTGCTTATAGGCCTTCTGGAAGGTATCCTTCTCATTTCTGACCAGCATATCGCCGAAAATGGCGGACAGGCCGTTATTGAAGGTGGAGAGGATGGCCAGGACGCTTGCGAAAACCATGTTGTATACGGTATAGACGCTGCTCTCCTCAAGGCCGCACATAAAAGTTATGATAAGGAGAGGCGTCCCTACCGTAACTGCCCCAAGGATCTGCAGGATCAGGGAGTCCCAGCGTTTGTCCAGCGCCTTAAAATCGGGTTTTGCGCCAAAGTCCAGGTTTTTGTACCTCGTCCGGGCATAAACGACATATGCCAGCATGCGGATTATGAAACTTGTAAGGGAAAAAAGCCAGACCAGAACGATATCAAAGTGCATCCTGACCAGTATAACTATTATGACGGCGTTAAGAGCTGCGGCAGCGGCATTGATCAGGGAAATGACATAGCTTCTCTGGTCTGCGGTGAAGAGGGCTTTGTACTTGCCTATGGAGAAGAATTCCAGTGAACCTTGCGCGCCGATGATCAAAACCAGCATCCCCATGGCCAGGGGGCTGATGCCTTCCTTTTTTATGAACACGGGATAGACAAACGCGCCCACCAGGACCAGCCCGGAAAAAATGAGGCCGGAGTAATTATAAAGCCTGTTGGCGCCCGCCAGTATTCCGTTGATCTTTTCCTGGTCGTTGCAGGCCAGGGGCTTGTAAAGGGCATAAACCGCGGCCAAAGCCAAACCGCCTTCCACGACGCCGATATACTGGACAAACTGCCTGATGGAGTTTACAAGACCGTTGGCGGCAGAACCGTACTCCAGGACAATGATTCGCGGAAGGATCAGATTAATGACCATGTTTACAATCTGGAGCAGCATGGCGCTGCTCGTATTGTACACAGAAATCTTTGACCGCAAGATTTACCTCCCTGGAAGCTTTATTTCCGGCAAGAGTCCCGGCAATATGGCCGGGGTTTTCTCCCGGGCGACGGGGCACGATGGGATAGTCAGGCTTTAATGAGCTTTTTGAGTTTCCCGGCCACACCTGCGCCCAGAGTTCTTTTTACCCACAATTTAAGGCTTTGCACAGCCGGGTTCATATATTTCCGCTTCAATGCGGAAAAACCCACACCCCTGTTCAGATCCTCAAAAAATAGGGCTCTTTGGTAAGGCATCGGTGCCGATGCTGTCAGCCGTGGGTTCCCCGAGGCTGCATCCATGAACGAGATTTCGGAAAGACAACATTTTTCCCTGATGGATTCCAGGGTTGCCAGACCTTCAGGGGTATTGGCTATAACCAGGGATATCCCTTTATCATCACGGGTGTCTGTCAACCCAAGCCTCTCCACGCCCCAAAAATCAGCCAGGGTTATGTCAGCCTGGGAGTTGGGGTGCCTGAACTGGCAGCTGAAGCAGCATTTCCGGCTCAGCAGATTCTTTCCAAACCCTATGAAAAAGGTATCCTTTACTGCAGTACGGCGGTAAAAACTGCCGTCCTTGAAGCTTATATGCATGCAGTAATTCTTCCAGCCGTTCTTTTTATCCCTGAAGGATATGGCGGCAATTTCACTTTTGTACTTCTTTTTCATATCCTCGAGATACATGGACCATACTTTCGGAGATGGAACGCCGTAGCAGGCTACATCAATGGTCAGAAGCCCGGGATATGGTTTGCCGAGAAAGGATTTAAGACCGGCTATATGGCATCCCGTGCCCGAAAACAAGACAGGCCTTTTCTCCATAAGGAGTTTTTCAGCCTCCCTGTAGCACTGGTTTATGTCGCTCTGGACGTATTTGGACCTTCTCAGGGAATCCAGGTCCGGCAGCTTTGAAATCGCTGTATGATGCACCTTGAAATCCTTATCGAATGCGGCTCCGAAAACAGTGCCTCCTTCCCGGAGGCAGTGTTCCGCGAACATGGAAAACAAACCACCCGAGGAACTGTTCAGGCGTATGTCATCATCAAGGCACCAGGCAGCCCAGGCCCTGGGAAAACCGGTTTGTTCCTGGTCTTGGCCGGCATTGCCGGATTTCAGGACCGGGCAGGCTTTTTTGCAAAGCCCGCAGTCGGTGCACCTCTCTTCGTCAATACGAGGAAACAGGAACCCTTCATCATCGTAAACCATGGAGATGCAGCTCGTCGGACAGCGCTGGGCGCAGGCTGAACAACCCACGCAGCTGTCCATGTTCTCAAGTATTATTACCATAAAAACTCCTGTTATAGTTCAATAGTCAGGTTGCCATTATTATAGCACAGCGCGGGAGCGTTCAACAACCGCGTATATTGCTGTAATGCGGGTTCCAGGTCGTTTCGGGCGAATGATGGGTTTACGCCTTGATTTTTTGGGGATATAATGTTTAACTGAAAAAAGTCGCCCAGGCTGATGCGAAGTATACCAACGCGGTTCGCAGCCAGGTTCAACGGGAACATCTTTCAAAGGAGCTACATGGATGCGGAAAACAGCTATTCCTTTATTGCTGACCATCTGTTTTATTATAAGCCTTACCATATTCCCGGTTCATGCCGGAAGCTCTCCGGCAGTGCCCGAATTGCCTGAGATCCAGGCTGAAAGCTATATACTGATCAATGGGGCCGATAACCGGGTCCTTTGTGAAAAAAACTCCCATCAAAAACAGTATCCTGCCAGCACAACCAAGATCATGACAGCCATCATTACCCTCGAAGCGGGGTATTATGAACAGACAACCACCGTCAGCAAGGCCGCTGTGGATGGCATAGGGATTGGCGGCTCCAATATGGGCCTTAAGGAGGGGGAAGTCCTTACTTATAAGGATCTTCTCAATATGACCCTGATAAGTTCGGCCAATGACGCCGCCAATGCCCTGGCTGAGGGTGTGGGCGGCAGCATACCCGGTTTTGCAGATCTCATGAACCAAAAGGTCCGGGAACTCGGACTGTCAAATACCTGCTTCTCGAATCCATCGGGGCTGGATGTGGAAGACGGATACCTCGACCATCAGACCACCGCGTGGGACCTGGCCCAAATCATGCGCTATGCTACCAGCAATTATATGTTCAGGGAGATCATCGGCCTGACCGAGTATGACCTGCCGGTTACCAACATGCATAACGAGAGCCGGGGAAGCAGGAAGAGCACCGACCTTTTGTTGACCGAGCCGAAATACCAGACCGATCTGTTTTCGGTTGTGGGAGGAAAAACGGGTTATACGAAAGCCGCCCAGAACGTGTTTGCGGCCTGCGCCAGGAACTGGGACGGCGTCGAACTGATCCTCGTGCTTATGAATCATCCCAGCCGGAACGGCATGTTTGAAGATGCCTTTAAACTGTTTGAATACGGCTTTGAACTGGTCAGTACCGACAGCAGCCTGCAAACTGCGGGCTTCTATGATATCCGGTACAGGGAATCGGCGGATATAATTCATAAATTCTACGAATATGGATACATTCCCGGAAATGAGCAGGGACGTTTTAACTATGCCGCCGATGTCACCATGGAGCAGTTTCTTCAGGTGTTGGCCAGGATCAGGGGATCTGACGCGGTTACAGGCACGGATGATGCGGCCCAGTCATGCCTGAACGAGGCCATTAACCGGGGTATCCTGGACGAAAGCTGGAGGGGATCGGGTGACAAACCCATGACCAGGGGCGATGCCATAACCATCATGGGCAGACATGTGGTATTTAGTCCGAATATCTTAAGGCTTTTTGGCTTAATGTTAAAAATCAAGGACCTAAGGACCGTGCCGGCATCGTCAAGGCTGGATGTCCTAAAGGCATATGACGCCGGTATAATTTCCACCAGGGACGATGTTACCATAGACTTTTATGATCTGATAAACAAAGAGGAAATGGTTTTGATGCTCAACAGGTATATCCAGTACCGGGATGCCGCGCTAAACGCAATCCCGACATTTATGATGCGGATTTTCCCCGTAAGGGAGGCGGTCCGGGAACTCTTCGGACAATAGTGGTATCCTGTTCCCGTTGCCCGGGAATTGACAGAAAAAGACCGGGCTTGCAGGATGGGCTTCATAAACCCATACCGGCGTTGCCCGGCCTTTATTTCTGTGCTGCGCGTTTGCAGGAGTAAGGCCTCCCGCCTGCTGATCAATAGTTTTCAGCATTCAGGTAGAAGAATGCCCTGGGATGGTCGCAAACGGGGCAAATCTCAGGCGCCTCTTCACCATAGTGGATATGCCCGCAGTTTCCGCAGATCCAGGCCTGTTTGCCGTCACGGCGGAATACCTTGCCTTCCCTGATGTTATCCAGGAGCTTCTGGTAACGCTCTTCGTGATGCTTCTCAATGGCCGCAACCCCCCTGAAAAGCTCGGCTATCTTGGTAAAGCCTTCTTCCTCAGCAGTCTCGGCGAATTTCTTGTACATATCGCTCCACTCATAGTGTTCACCCGCTATGCAGTCCAGCAGGTTCTCTTCGGTTGAGGGAATTCCGTCATGAAGCAGCTTAAACCAAATCTTCGCATGCTCCTTCTCATTGTTGGCCGTTTCCTCAAAAAAGGCCGCAATCTGGTTATAGCCTTCCTTCTTTGCCTTGGAAGCATAGAAATTGTATTTGGTTCTCGCCTGGGCTTCTCCCGCGAATGCCGCCAACAGGTTGGCTTCTGTTTTTGAACCTTTCAGTTGCATAATTACCTCCTGTAAAATGATTTTTTATAGTATTCTGTCATACAAATCATATCACAAACCCGCATCATAAACCAGCGGACAAGTTGCGGAAGACATGGTTATGGGAACCTTCAAAGAGTAATATAAGCAAACTAATACCTGCATTGGGCAGCGACGATGGGATAGATACATTACCGAAGAATACTGCGTAACGCGTATAATATAAAGCCCTCATTGCTCGGTCGCAATGAGGGCCCTGGTACGCCCAAAGGGATTCGAACCCCCGACCTGCGGTTTAGGAAACCGTTGCTCTATCCTGCTGAGCTATGGGCGCCCGGATTGCAGAGTATATTGTACTATAGGTCTGTTTGCCGTGTCAATGGCAGAAAAGATCATAGATAGCGTCAATTTACTGTAGGGAATTTGAGGGTAGATGTATCCTGGAATGGTCCTCTACGGGCACGCCCTTGACAACAAGCATCTCCCATATAGTTCGGCAGCCTGGGCGGCACCGGATAAGCCTG
>Ga0209537_1002314_pt1 | contig 19330 bp, 17 predicted proteins | sample BioPla4DNA1_FD_187698 | JGI IMG/M metagenome (GOLD analysis project Ga0209537, IMG submission 187698) | Biogas fermentation microbial communities from Germany - Plant 4 DNA1 (SPAdes) (version 2) | ecosystem: Engineered > Bioreactor > Anaerobic > Digestate | place: Bielefeld, North... | reverse complement strand
ATCTGTATCCTTAACATCATTTCGGGTTCTTTGGCGGGTCTGCCAAAATGCCTGCAATACCGGTCTGCTAACAGTTCATTAACAAAGCTAAGATCAATGGCAGCATTTATCTGTTTTAGAATGTGATTATCGGGTATCATCTGGTATAATGCGTAGTAGAAGCTACTTTGTTTAAAGGTGTTTTCAACTAACATAAAAAGCATTCCCTCCCAAGTGTAATGTGTTTGGTTGACTTAATTATACTATAGGAGGGTATGCTTTTTATTTTTTATTCGGACTTTTTCAGTGGTCTCGGACCGTCCCCATCTGTCACCCCCAACAGAAACGCCTTTCCCGGTCATCCGACTAGATTTCCGCAATTGAGCATATATAAGGAATAGTATTAATATTGAAATAGAGGTGGCCGTGTGTTTAAATCAGGGGTCTATTACCTCCCCATGAGGATATACAGGACTGCTGTTATTTCGACCTTTTCCCTGCTCCTGATACTTTCCATCTGGCTGGGTCTGCCGCCAGAGGAAGACTATATCCCGGCTTATGCACTGGCCAGCAAAGTGATAGTAATCGACCCGGGGCACGGAGGCTGTGACCCGGGGGCTGCACGCGGCAATTACGTGGAAAAGGATATTACCCTGGCTATCAGCCAGCACCTGGCCCAAAAGCTCAGTGAAGCCGGGGCCATGGTGGTAATGCTGCGCACTGCAGACCATGATCTGGTGGGAGACGGGTTTTCCGGCACTCTGGCGGCGCGCAAACGCGAAGACTTAAGGCTCAGGGTGGAAAAAGCCAATGAGTTAAAGGCTGACCTTTATGTCAGTATTCATACCAATGCAGATCCGAGTCCGCGCTGGCATGGGGCCCAGGTCTTTTACAACCGTTCCAGCCAAATCGGCAAGCTGACCGCAGTTATGATTCAGGAGGAAATAACCAAACAACTGGGGAATACTAAACGCAAGGCCTTACCAGGGGACTATTACATCTTGAGAAATACCACCATGCCAGCGGTTATTGTCGAAGTGGGCTTTATTTCCCACCCCCAGGAAGCCAGCCTGTTAGCCGACAGCGATTACCAGGCCCGCATGGCTCAGGCTATTTTTGCCGGAATCGCCCAGGCCCAGGTCAGGAGCTATGATAGCGAGATTGAGCTGTACCCTGATCGGTAAAGTGTATAGCAGCCAAAGGAGTGATTCTTATGTTGACCTATGCCGCTCTGTCACCTCATCCCCCTTTGATCATTCCTTATATTGGGGGAGCAAGGCTTCGGGACGTTGAGAGCACGGTCACGGCTATGAAAGCCATGGCAGGGCAATTGGCTCAAAGCCATCCGGAAACCGTGGTGTTTTTCACACCGCATGGCAATGTGTTCGCAGATTGTATTACCGCCCTGGTAGAACCGCGACTTTACGGCGATTTCAGTCATTTCGGCAGCCGCCACCAGGGACCAACCTATCGTAATGATCTGGAGCTTTTGAGTGAAATCGGGAGATTGTGCAGTGATGCTGATATTTCCATGCTGGCCATCGATGAAGGCCTGGCCCGCAAGTATAAACTGCAGGAAAACCTGGATCACGGCATTCTGGTGCCTTTGCATTACATTCGGGAAGCGGGCTGCCATGATATAGCCATAATTGCCCTGAGTATCGCCTATCTGCCTTTGCTGGAGTTATATCAGACCGGTCTCTTGATCAGGCATGCTGCTGAGCGCCTGGGCCGGCGGGTAGCTATTGTTGCTTCCGGCGACATGTCCCATCACCTTAAAAGCGACGGCCCCTACAGCTACCATCCCGATGGCCCCCGTTTTGACCAGGCTATGCGGGACATGCTGGCCCGCGGCGATGTAGCCGGGATTCTTGAAATGGATGAGGGTATGCGCCGCAATGCCGGTGAATGCGGTTACCGCTCGGTGGTCATGATGCTGGGGGCTTTGGACGGGATCAGTTTTGAGCCCGAGGTCTTCAGCTATGAAGGCCCATTTGGGGTGGGCTACCTGGTGGCCGGTTTTAAGCCCGGCACGGAAGCAAAGCCCAGCATATTGGAACAGGAACAGGAAAGACAAAGCCAGGCTATACAGCAGAAGCGCCAGCAAGAGAGCATGCCGGTACGCTGGGCCCGCATGGTCTTGGAGGAATATATCCGCAACCATAAGCTGCCGGCCCTGCCCGCTGAAATGGCAGAGTTGAAGCAGAAAAGTGCGGGGGTTTTCGTTTCCCTGAAGAAAAAGGGGCAGCTGCGCGGCTGTATCGGTACCATTACAGCTACCCGGCCGGATCTGGCCCAGGAAATAGCGGCCAACGCGGTCAGCGCGGCGACCAAGGACTATCGCTTCCCACCCCTCAAGGCTGAAGAACTGCCCGAGCTGGTATATTCAGTCGATATACTGGGCGAACCTGAACCGGCCTCACGGGATCAACTCAATCCCAAAGAGTACGGGGTAATTGTCAGCTCAGGGGGAAAGCGCGGCCTCCTGCTGCCGGACCTGGAGGGCGTGGACACAGTAGAACAGCAACTGCAAATCGCCCTGCAGAAAGCAGGCATATCTCATAATGAAGCCTATACTATAGAGCGCTTCAAGGTGACCCGCTACACCTAAGCCAGGCTACCGAAACTGGAGGGATATACTTGGCTAAAGAAGCCATGTTTTTCGAACAACTGGGGGAGCTTAGAGTACAGTGCCAGCTGTGTCCGCATCGCTGCAAGCTTAAGCCGGGCCAGAAGGGGATCTGCAGGGTGCGCAGCAATCAGGCCGGGAGCCTGGTAACCTCCAATTACGGGCAGGTAGCCTCACTGGCCCTGGATCCCATTGAAAAAAAGCCGCTCTATCACTTTTTTCCCGGTACTATGATACTTTCCGCCGGGACTTACGGCTGCAACCTGTCCTGCAGCTTTTGCCAGAACTATGCACTGGCTCATCAAACCCCGCCTGCCCGCTTTATTCCCCCGGAAAGCCTGGTGCTGATTGCCGAACAGGCGCAAAGCAGCGGTTCTGTGGGGGTTGCTTTTACATACAATGAGCCCTCGATCTGGTATGAGTATATTTGGGATTGTGCCCGGCTTCTAAAAGACCGCGGTCAAAAGGTGGTGCTGGTTACCAACGGCTACATCGAAGCCCGGCCTTTAAATCAGCTCCTGCCCTTTATCGACGCTCTTAACATCGATGTCAAAGCCTTTACCAATGACTTTTACAAAAAGCTGTGCAAGGGCACTCTGGCGCCGGTAATAAACACCGTCGAAGAGGCCGCAGCCCGTGCCCATGTAGAGATCACTACTTTAATCATCCCCGGGGACAATGACCAACTGGAGCATATAGATGCCATGGCGAAATGGCTGGCTTCCATTCGCAGCACCATTCCCCTGCACCTGTCACGCTACCACCCGGCATATAAATACGACCGACCTCCTACCCCGGAAGCTACGCTGATAAAAGCCAGGCAAACCGCCATGGCTCATCTCCCCTTTGTCTACCTCGGCAATGTGGCCTGGAGCAATGACACCGGGTGCCTTAACTGTCAGGCCCTGCTTATCCGGCGCAGCTACTACCGGACAGAAATGGTGCATTATGAAGCAGGGCGCTGTAGCTCCTGTGGGGCAGCAGTTGATTATATTGTCAGCTGAATCCGCTCTAAAAAATGACTGCCCTGAGTAAAGGTGAGAAATCTTTCCCGCACTGAATACGAACCGAAACGATCCGTTTTTGTATAAGGCAAGTCATCACTGGCACTTGTTATGAAATAAACCAAGCCAGTCGTCAAGGTACTATTTAGCCTGCTTACACTGCCCGGCTTTAGCCTAAAATGCAAAAAGGGAAGAACCAAAGTGTCCTTCCCTTTTTTTATATGAAAGCCCCGGGTAGAACCCAGAAGCTGTTCACACCTTATCAGCCTGCTCAATGTATGATATGAAGCCCTTAATAGGATTGTTACATCAAAACCGGCTTGTTATTCCAAATGAGTATTGAATTTCATAATATTACAGCCTCTAGGTGTTATTATGAACCCCAAAACCTATATTATGATGGGCCTGATCAATAAAAAAAAGCCGGGAACAGAACCGGGCCCAGCGAAGCCCTACAATTAGGCCTGGCGGGGCAGGCGAAGATTGCCCCGGCAACATGAAGGGGTTGAAAGAGCAGTGGTACCTCGGAGATAATGGTCAGGCATAGAGGTAAGCCCGGATGTATAAGTATACAGTATTAAGAGCCAGAATGGGTTGCAGTTTAAAATACAATTGCTATACTGTAATACGGAAATGAAATTGAAGCAACAGGCAATGGCGCCAGAGTGACAAGCAAGCACTGCTGGCGTTTTTTTCGGGCATAAATCCTGCCCGGTATGGAGGTTATTACCATGAAGACCAATCCCGGATATCTGGTACTGGAAAATGGCACGGTATTCAGCGGTCAATTGCTGGGAAGCGGTTCTCACCTGGGAGAGGTGGTATTCAACACCAGCATGGTGGGATATGAGCAGATCATAAGCGATCCATCCTACGCCGGGCAGATTGTGGTCTTGACCTATCCGCTGGTCGGCAACTATGGCTTTAACCCCCAAAACATGGAAGCACAGCGCTCCTGGCTTAAAGGCCTGGTGGTAAATCAACTGTGCAACGGATCAGACCATTATGAGCAACAGATGTCTTTAGGGGAGTATCTTTATGACCATTCAATCCCGTGTCTGCAGGGGGTCGATACCAGAGCCCTGACCAGAATGCTGCGGCTTACTGGCACTATGGGAGGCATCATCACCACCCGGCTGGACAATCTGGCCGACCTGCAAAAACAGGCCGGCTGCTTGACCCCCCCACCGGGGGGTTACGTAGGCCAGGTGACCAGAACGGACATGAAGATGACCGGTTTAGGACCCAGGCGGGTGGTTTTGATTGATTACGGGGTGAAGCGCAGCATCATTACCTCGCTGGTGGCGAGAAGGTGTCAGGTAATAGTGGTGCCGGCTCAGACCTCGGCCCGTACTATACTGGACCTGGAGCCGGATGGGATTGTATTGTCCAACGGCCCGGGCGACCCGGCTGACTGCGGCTTTGCCATCGCCACCATTCGCCGGCTGGTTTTGGGCGGGGTTCCCATATTCGGCATCTGCCTGGGACATCAACTGCTGAGCCTGGCACTGGGGGGCAAAACCAGCAAGATGAAATTCGGGCACCGGGGCGCCAATCAACCGGTGAAAGACCTGCGCAGCGGCAGGGTCTATATGACCTCACAGAATCACGGCTATACCGTGGAAGAGTCATCATTCCATGATAAAGCGGTTCAGGTAGTTTTCAGCAACCTCAATGACAACACCGTAGAAGGGCTGATACACCAGGAACTGCCCTTGATGTCGGTGCAGTTTCATCCCGAAGCGGCCCCGGGACCGCTTGATACCGGGTTCCTGATGGATGAATTCGTAGCCCGGGTCGATGCTTATATAGGCGCTCGTGAACTCTCCATTCGTCGTGTAATCTGATCAATAATGCGGGCAATGACGCCCTCTGTCCAAACCGGCAGAGGGCGGTTGTATTTAATATACTTTTTACTTTGGCAAGGCGCTGAATACCCTGACCGGGTTTCAGGGCCTTGGCTGTTGAAAGGGGGTGAAATAATGAAGAAGATTGAGGCTATCATCAGACCCGGCAAGCTGGAGGAGCTCAAAGCGAAGCTCAACCAAATGGAAGTACGCGGTATGACGGTTTACCATGTGATGGGCAGAGGGCTGCAGCAAGAGGTCAAGCAATACTATCGCGGTCAGGAAGTATCCGTAGACCTCTTCCCCAAGGTAAAAGTGGAGGTTATCTGCCGTGATCACTGGCTGGAAAGGATCGTTGCAGCCATCATGGAGACCTGCCGTACCGGGGCAATCGGTGACGGCAAAATATTTATCTACCCGGTGGAGGAGATTATACGCATCAGCAGCGGTGAGCGCGGCGATGCAGCTCTGTAATACGGCATTCAGGTATTTAAGCTGGATGAGCGCATGGACGCAGCATATCAGCTGTGCAAAACCGCATTCAGGTCAAAGGGGACCTCGCTAAATATTGGGCTGCGGGCAGCCCTGTTGAGGAGGTTTTTATAATATGGGATTGTTAAAACTATTGCTCGGTGCAGTGACCCTGGCCATCACCCTGGGAACCAGCAGGCCGGCCTGGGCTGCTCAAGAATCCGGCATAAGTGCCGGGGATACCGGTTTTATCCTTATCTGCGCTGCACTGGTGATGTTGATGACCCCGGGCCTGGCTATGTTCTACGGCGGCATGGTGCGCAGCAAGAACATACTCAGTGTACTGATGCAGTGCCTGGCTACTATGGCTCTGGTCTCGATACAATGGATATTAATTGGTTATACCCTGTCTTTTGGTCCTGATCACCACGCCTTGATAGGGGATCTGACATTTTGGGGCTTCGGCAACATCGGTGGGGAGGCTTTATCAGCTGCCGTGCCCATTCCTCACCTGGCTTTTGCCGGCTTCCAGCTCATGTTCGCTGTCATAGCAGCCGCTCTGATTACCGGAGCCTTTGCGGAAAGGATGAAATTTTCAGTGTTTGTGGTCTTTATCCTGTTGTGGACCACACTGATATATGACCCTCTGGCGCACTGGGTATGGGGAGGCGGCTGGTTGAGCAGATTGGGCATTATGGACTTTGCCGGAGGAACGGTGGTACATATCAGTTCCGGTGTGTCCGGACTGGTAGCCGCAGTGCTGCTGGGCAAGCGCATCGGCAATGAACCCAGGGCCATTCGACCTCATAATATGCCTTTGACGGTTCTGGGGGCCGGATTGCTGTGGTTCGGCTGGTTCGGGTTTAATGCCGGCAGCGCCCTTTCGGCCAATGAGATAGCCGCACTGGCCTTTGTGGTGACCAATACCTGTGCAGCCGCGGGGGCCTTATCCTGGGTGGCGGCCGAATGGCTGCATCATGGCAAACCCACTGTATTCGGCGCGGTCAGCGGCGCAGTAGCCGGGCTGGTGGCTATCACCCCGGCGGCCGGCTTTGTCAGTCCCCTGGCGGCCATCGCCATAGGTTTGATCGCCGGACCTCTATGCTATCTGGCTGTAAGCAGGATAAAAGAGCAGTTTGCCTATGACGATGCCCTGGATGTTTTCGGCATACACGGGGTGGCTGAAAGCTGGGGGGCTGTAGCTACCGGAATTCTCGCCACTACAGCTGTAAATCCAAGTGCGATAGACGGCCTTCTGGCAGGCAATCCGGCTCAGGTATTGACGCAAAGCATAGGAGTAGTGGCGACTTATGTTTTTGCAGCAGCGTTGACTTATGCCATACTGAAAGCCATAAGTATTTTCACTGCTCTGCGCGTCAGCCCGGCGGAAGAAGAAGCCGGTCTGGAGCCATCCCTGCATGGTGAAGATGGTTACAGCGTTGCGGATTTAAGCGGGGAAGGTCATGCAGCAGCCTTCTGAATATCGCCTGAGTCGCCAGGCAATAAAAGCTGTTGAGGCTTATGGCTCATTAAAATGGGGTTAGGGATAACAACTGATAATCCTGTCAGTGTCATTGCCCTTGGTTAGCTTTGTTTGCCCGTCCCTTTTTATAGTCCCTGCAAAGGATGCTTGATCCTGTGCACAATGGGCATGCGCCGCCCGGTGCCGAAAGCCTTGCTGGTAACTTTTAGCACCGGCGCCGCCTGGCGGCGTTTGTACTCATTGCGGTCCACTGTCGCAATGATGTGTCCGACCGTTTCCTCATCGAAACCCTGGGCGATGATCTCGGCAAGGGATTGGCCCTCTTCTATATACAGGTACAGGACCTGATCCAAAATATCATAAGGCGGCAGGGTATCCTGATCGGTCTGATTGAACCTGAGTTCCGCCGAAGGGGCTTTGACCAGCACCCGGGGCGGTATAATTTCCGCCTTGCGGTTTAAGAAGCGAGCCAGTTCATAAACCATGGTTTTGGGCACGTCGCCCAGCACACTCAAGCCCCCGCTCATATCACCGTAGAGTGTGCAGTAACCCATGGCGATTTCGCTTTTGTTGCCGGTTGACAGCACCAAATAAGAGTGTTTGTTGGAAAAGGCCATGAGATAATTGCCGCGGATGCGGGCCTGTATATTCTCTTCGGTGCTGTCAGGAGGACCGCTGAGGAAAGGGCCTAATGCGTCCAGATAAGCCTGAAACACCCCGGTGATGGGTACGGTAAGCCAATCAATGCCCAGGTTTTGTGCCAGAGCCCGGGCATCCTGCAGGCTTTCTGCCGAGGTATAGGGTGAAGGCATGAAGACACCCAATACGTTGTCCCGGCCCAGGGCAGCTACCGCCAGGCAGGCCGTCAGGCTGGAATCAATCCCCCCTGACAAACCCACAATGGCCCGGGAAAAACCGGATTTGTGCACATAGTCTCTCAAACCCAGCACCAGGGCATGGTATACTGATGCTATCTCATCCTCAGGGCAGTATGTTATAGCAGGTCCCGGGGTATCTAGATCAAAGGTCCGTATGTCCTCTTTAAAACCCGCCCCTATGGCCAGCAGTTCACCCTGCTCGTTTACCGCCAGGGAATGCCCGTCGAAAATCAGCTCATCATTTCCTCCTACCTGGTTCACATAAACAAACGGTATTTGGTGCCGCCGGGCATGATTGCTAATCAGCCGGCAGTGCAGCTTTTCCTTGCCGGCATGAAAGGGTGAAGCGGAGAGGTTGATGAGCACAGTGGCTCCGGCCTCGGCCAATCCCTGTATGGGATCGTAGCGGTAGGGGGGGTTGAGCCGGCCAGAAAGCCGGGTCATTCCAGGCATCTTCGCATATACTGATACCCAGGCGCCAGCCTTTGAAAGGCACCGGCGAATTGTGCCGCGCTGGTGCAAAATAACGGGTCTCATCGAATACATCGTAACTGGGCAACAGGCTTTTGTGGCGTTCAGCCAGAATCGCTCCCCGGTAAAGCAGCACTGCTGAATTATAGAGCGATTTGCCGGCTTCAGCAGCCTTAGTTGGGGTACCTATCAATATGCCCAGGCCTTCATGTTGCTCTGACAGGGACAGCACTTTTTGCAGGCAGCCTTGAGCCTGTTCCACAAACCAGGGACGTTCCAGGAGGTCCTGAGGGGGGTAACCGGTGATGGCCAGTTCGGGGAATACCACCAGATCACTGCTGTCCTGACTGGCCTGAGCCACCGCCCTGGCGATGAGCCGGAAATTGCCCTCCAGATCACCAACAGTAGGATTGATTTGCGCCATGGTCACTCTCATCTCAGCACCTCGAGGGGGTTAAGAGTACGGGTTTAAGGCTTGATAGCGCCGGTTCGGGGCAGCCGTAATAACACCACGCCCTGATACCAGCAATGAGAAATCTATCTTTGTTAATACCCGGGAGATAAACATGGCGAAAGGCGCCTTTACCCCGGATTATGCCTGCAGGGGTTCAAGTATACACCTGTCAGACCTTAGCATCCCTATTATACCGGCAAAAATCTATATCAGGCAATGAGGGCGAAACCCATAAAGAATCCTCAGGCCGATTTCATTGTCAATCTTTAGGGAGTTATCATCATATGCGGACTTGTTTCATGGATCGGCCGGGACAAGGGGTACCAATATAATTGTCCACACAATGCTCTATAGCCAAAAGAGTAGAGCAACAGTTCTTACTGGCAGTTATGCAACCGGCATTATTTTAGCGACCGGCGCGGTTTCGGTCAGGTTTATTCTCGGCGGTCATCATAAATATACAGCTGGCGTAGAAGGCTTAACAGCTCAGTCCAAGTGAAAGCCCTAACAAGTATACAATATATCGGGCTTTAACCTCTTGTGGCCGATCCCTGAATGGGTTTACAATTTCTCTGGACAGATAACCGACACAATTCAATAGTAATAACGGACAAGGGCGTCCCAGGATAATGCTCGACATCTAAAGCGGTTCATATCCTGGACGCTTTTTTGATGCCTTCAAGGGGCTCAGACTAATAAAGGCAGGTGGTGCGATTGAACGGCAAAGTCATAGTAGCCAGTGCAGTCAGCGCCGAACGCAAGCTCATAGCCGACATTATCCGCCGGGCAGGTTTTCAGGTGATGGCTGAAACCAGCGACTTCAGCCACACCTTGAGGCGGATCCGTTCACTGTACTGCGATTTGATCATAATCGACAAGGGGTTGGACGGGGGTAAAGGCTCCAAACTGGCCGAGATCGTGACCCAGGACCAGCTGGCGGCAGTGATTCTGCTGGTGGACGACGACATATCCCACCGGGAGCGAGAAGGCCACTACCTTCTTAAACCGGTCAGCAGTGAAAAGCTCATTCCGGCAGTGGAATCGGCTCTGTGGTCCTGGAAGCGGGAGAGTGAATTGCGGGCGCGCATCAGGAAACTGGAGGAGAAGCTGGAAACCCGGGTATTGATAGACCGAGTGAAAGGGCTGCTCATGGATGCACATAGCTGGAGTGAAAATGAAGCCCATCATTTAATTCAAAAAGAAGCCATGAACCACAGCCTCACCTTAAGGGAGGCAGCCCTGCGTATAGCCGAGCGTTTGGCCGCTGCAAGACGCAGCTCTCAAGTTTATGAAGACAGGAGTGATAATCATGAATAGCACAGAAAAAGCCAGCGTAATCGAAAAAGTAAAGCATTATGGGGTGAGGTTCATTCGCCTGCAGTTCACCGATGTGACCGGGATCTTGAAGAATGTTGCCATCCCTGTAAGCCAACTGGAGAAGGCGCTTAACGGGGAATTGATGTTTGACGGCTCTTCCATCGAAGGCTTCGCCAGGATTGAGGAATCGGATATGTATCTCATTCCCGACCCCGGCACTTTTGCGGTTATGCCCTGGCGCCCGGCCAGCGGAGCGGTGGCCCGCATGATCTGCGACGTGTATACCCCGGAACCCAACAAAGTGCCATTTTTGGGCGATCCGCGCTCCAATCTAAAAAGGATTGTCAAACAGGCGGAAGATATGGGATATGTGATGAATGCCGGGCCGGAATGCGAGTTCTTCCTGTTTACTGTCGATAGCGAAGGCAATCCCTTGATTCATACCCAGGATGAAGCCGGATATTTCGACCTGGCCCCGGTGGACCTGGGGGAAGACGCCCGCCGTGATATGGTGTGCACCCTGGAGGATATGGGCTTCGAGATCGAGGCCTCACATCATGAAGTGGCCCCCGGGCAGCATGAGATCGATTTCAAATATGGCCCGGCCTTAAAGGTGGCCGACGACATCGCCACTTTCAAGCTGGTGGTAAGATCCATCGCCCAGCGCCACGGATTGCATGCCACCTTCATGGCCAAACCGATTGCGGGTATCAATGGCTCGGGGATGCATACCCATCAATCCTTGTCCACATTGGACGGCAAAAATGTGTTTTATGATCCCGACAGCCCCGACCAGTTGAGCGATACCGCACGCTGGTACATGGGGGGAATCATAAAGCATGCCCGGGGTATGACGGCTATAACCAATCCTACGGTCAACTCTTACAAGCGTCTGGTTCCTGGTTATGAAGCCCCGGTGTATGTGGCCTGGTCACATCAGAACCGCAGCGCTTTGATCAGGATTCCCGCCAAACGCGGCCCGTCTACGCGCATTGAAGTGCGGCATCCTGATCCCACCTGCAACCCTTACCTGGCCCTGGCGGTAATGCTGGCCGCCGGACTGGACGGGATCAAGAATAAAATCGAACCCCCGGCGGCGATTGATGCCAATATATATCGCATGAGCCGGGCTGAGCGGGAAAAGCTGGGGATTGCCAGCCTGCCGGGGTCATTGGCGGAAGCGCTTCAAGCCATGGATGAAGATGAATTGATAAAGGATACCCTGGGACCGCACATTTATACCAAATACGTGGAAAGCAAGTGGTCGGAGTGGGAAAGTTATTGTACTGAAGTCCATCCCTGGGAGACCAAAACCTACCTGCGCAAATACTAGAGCAAACCCGCCATTTTGAGGAGAGGAGGGCAAAGCGGTGTTAAAATTGGAAGGAGATATCAGGATCCCCGCTGGCTGTGCCATTGCCGCGGTTCTCAACCGCAGCGGCCAGCGTTTCGACGGGAGTACCATCATAGCTTCGATCGCCACTATGCACAAGCGTTCCAACGGCCTGGGGGGCGGATTTGCCGCCTATGGGGTCTATCCCCAATACCGGGACCATTATGCCCTGCATATTTTTTACGACGATGCCGGTGCGCAGCAGATGTGTGAGAGATATCTGATGCACCACTTCAGGATAACGGAACGCGAGCCCGTGCCGGTGCGCTACACCCGGAAAATAGCCAGGGCCCCCCTTATATGGCGTTACTTCGCCTTACCCCGGGAGGATAGCCTCAGCCGGCAACAGCTCGGGGAAGAGGACTTTGTAGCCGCGGTGGTGATGACCATCAATTCCGACTTAGGCGGGGCTTACGTCGTATCCAGCGGCAGGAATATGGCCGCATTTAAAGGAGAAGGTTACCCGGAGGATATCGGGGAGTTCTTTCGCCTTGAAGAATATCAGGCCTACCTGTGGACAGCGCATGGCCGTTTCCCCACCAACACCCCGGGATGGTGGGGAGGAGCGCATCCTTTCACACTGTTGAACTGGTCAGTGGTGCATAACGGGGAAATCTCATCCTACAGCACCAACCGGCGCTATCTGGAGATGTATGGCTATAAAATCTCGCTGCAGACCGACACTGAAGTCATCGCTTATGCTTTTGACTTCCTGATGCGCAAAGAAGGCCTTAGCCTTGAGGATGCTATCGATGTGATCGCGGCCCCCTTCTGGTCAAAGCTGGACCGGGAGCGGCAGGCCCGCCTGCGCCGCAGGTATGCCAGTCTGCTGTTGAACGGCCCCTTTTCCATTATCGTGGCTACCAACAACGGCCTGATAGCGGTTAATGACCGCATTAAACTGCGCCCTCTGGTGGCTGCCAGCCGCAATGAATACCTTTATGTAGCCAGTGAAGAGGCGGCAATACGGGCGGTTGCCCCGGTACTGGACAGAACCTGGTCTCCCGGCGGGGGAGAGCCGGTTATCGGACTGCTGCACAACCAAGAGGGCTTGTTAGAGGCGCCCTCGACCGGGTTAGAGACCAATGCCCGGTCAGCCTGAGGCAGGTGAGCATTATGACCTTAAGCCTGTTGACCCCGGCCTTCAGCGTAGGCCGAAATGAAGAGCGCTGTATACGCTGCGGGGTATGTGTTAACCAGTGTATAAACCAGGTCCATCACCTGGATGAAGACGGCTTCATGTGGGTTACTGAAAAAAACTGCGTGGGCTGCCACCGCTGTGCGGTGCTGTGCCCTACCCAGGCCCTGACCATAACCAGGTTCCCGCTGGACTTCAGACCCAATCAATACTGGTCAGCTGACAGCCTGCGCGAGATCTACCGGCAGGCTGAAAGCGGAGGGGTGCTGCTCACCGGCATGGGCAATCCCCGGCCTTACCGGAGTTACTTCGATCACCTGCTGCTCAACGCCAGTCAGGTTACTAATCCGTCCATAGACCCCTTAAGGGAGCCTATGGAACTGACCACTTATCTGGGCGATCACTCGGCTGGCTTAAGCGAGGCGGAAAAACCGCTATTAAAACTGGAAATCCCGGTGATGTTCTCGGCCATGTCCTACGGCGCAGTGAGCCTCAATGTACAGAAATCCCTGGCCAGAGCTGCCAGGGAGATGGTGACATACTGGAATACGGGTGAAGGCGGTTTGCATGACGAGGTCAAAGAATACGCCGATTGTACCATTGTTCAGGTAGCCTCAGGGCGCTTTGGGGTCAGCCCCGATTACCTGAACAATGCCGCTGCCATAGAAATAAAGATCGGTCAGGGGGCCAAACCCGGCATCGGCGGGCATCTGCCCGCGGAAAAGGTTTCCCCTGGTGTGGCCCAAACGCGCATGATCCCGGCCTGGTCTGATGCTATCTCCCCGGCACCGCACCATGACATTTATTCTATAGAAGACCTGGCCCAGTTGATTGAAACCATAAAAGTGGCTACCGATTTTCAAAAACCGGTCGCGGTCAAAGTGGCCGCGGTGCACAATATATCTGCCATCGCCTCGGGTATAGTCAGAGCCGGAGCAGACATAGTGGCTATTGACGGTTTTCGCGGTGCTACCGGGGCTGCTCCTCTGCGCATTCGCGACAACATCGGCATTCCTATCGAAATGGCCATAGCCCAGGTGGACCAGCGCCTGCGCGATGAAGGCATCAGGCCAAAGGCCTCGCTGGTGTCCGCCGGGGGCATTCGCAACAGCGCGGATGTAGTCAAAATACTGGCCCTGGGGGCTGATGCGGTCTATATCGGCACCGCTGCATTGGTGGCCTTGGGCTGCCACCTCTGCCAGACCTGCTTTACCGGGCGCTGTAACTGGGGCATTGCCACTACCGACCGGCAGCTGAGCAAACGGCTCAACCCTGAGATTGGAGCCATGAGGGCGATTAATCTGCTCAAAGCCTGGGAACACGAGATCAAAGAGATGATGGGCGGCATGGGCATCAATGCGGTCGACAGCCTGAGGGGCAACCGGCTCATGCTGAAGGGGATCGGCCTGGAGCAGCACGAGCTGGATTTGTTGGGCGTAAGCCCGGCCGGGGCTTAGGGGGGATCAACATGAGAGTACAGAGCAATCCTGAATACTGCCTGGGCTGTGGGCTGTGCCGGCTGTACTGCGCGGCCGCTCATGACGGTTACGACGGCAATCTGCTTAAAGCCTTCAAGCGTGGCACCCCCCAGCCCCGGGCCGATTTGATCGTAAGGAATGATAAATCATGGCTGAATACCTGCAGGCATTGCCACAATGCTCCCTGCATCAATGCCTGCCTTACCGGCGCACTGCAGAAGGATGACCAAGGCATCGTGTTCATTGACAGCCAGCGCTGTGTAGGGTGCTTTACCTGCGTGATGGTGTGCCCTTTCGGCCATATACAGCCTTCCCGGGATTCGTACCGGGTCGTTAAATGCGATTTGTGCCGCGACCAGAAGGGGATTCCGGCCTGTGTGTCCTTCTGTCCCAACGGCGCCTTGAGCCTGACCGAGGAGGTGGAGACAAGGTGAGATATGTGATAATAGGCAATTGCATCGCAGCAGCGGGTGCGGTGGAAGGCATCCGCAGTTATGATCAGAAGGGGGAAATCACCATAATCGATGGAGAAAGGCGCGGCTGCTACAGCCGCCCCTTGATAAGCTACCTCCTGGCAGGCAGCAAAGGTGCGGCCGGGCTGCATTACCGTTCCGAGGCATTCTTTGCCCGCAATCAAGCCCGGGTAATCCCCGCCCGGGCAGTCAGAATCGATCCGCCTGCAGGCCAGGTGGAGCTGGACGATGGCATGATGATAGATTATGACCGCCTGCTCCTTGCTACCGGGGCCAGTCCGCTTATACCTGAGCTGCCCGGCATCGAGCATCCCCGGGTGAAAACCCTGTACACCTGGAAAGATGCCGAGGAAATTGCGGCCCTGGTCGAAACCGGAGCTACAGCCGTAATCCTGGGCAGCGGGCTGATCGGCCTAAAAGCTGCCGAAGCCCTGCATCAGCGCGGCATGAAAGTGGTAATAGTTGAAAAGCAGGAACAGATACTGCCCCGCTTATTGAGCCCCTGGAGCGCAACTATAGCGCTCAGGCACCTGCAGGAGCAGGGCATACAGGTGTTGACCGGGCATCAGGCCGTATCCATAAGCGAAAGCGGTGAGGTTGAGCTGGACCATGGGGCTAAAATTCCGGCCCAACTGGTGATAGTAGCCGTAGGCAACCGGCCCAATCAATCCCTGGCCCGGGAGGCCGGGCTGAAAACCGGAAAGGGTATCATAGTGAATCAATATCTGCAGACTTCAGATCCTGATATCTGGGCAGCCGGAGATGTTATAGAAACCCATAATATCTTGAGCGGTGCTGCGGAGGTGATGGCTCTATTGCCCCTGGCTCACCTGGAAGGCTACCTGGCGGGATGCAATATGGCCGGCCAGGCGGTTCGCTACCCGGGGGCTATATTCCTTAATGCGGTTCATTTTATGGGAATGCACATCATAGCGGCCGGCGAACCAAATCGCAGCGGTACCGTGCTGCAGTGGCAGCAAGGCTCCAGCTCTCTGGAAATGACCATAGACGGGGATTATCTGCTGCGCTATATCGCCATCAACCTCCCCGGCATAACCGGCCCTTTGACCGCCATAGTCGAACAGCAGATCAGGATCGAACTGAAGGAGTGGCAGGAATTTATCCGGGAGCCCTCCATGGCCAGCCTGCCCGCAGCTTATTGGGCAGAGATGAGGAGGTGGGAAGAGCATGGCGGTCTTCGATGCGGTTAATTACGACCATTATTCGTTGCTGCAGGCCTTGCAGCTCAGCCCCGATGAGGAGGTCGAGGTGCTGAATCTGAACGGCCAGCGCTACCTGGGCTGTGGCTGGAAGAACAGCAAGAGATTGGTGCTGCACGGCACCGCCGGCAATAATCTGGGGGCTTTCGCTGACGGGCCCACTATCCTGCTCTACGGCAACGGGCAGGAAGGGGTCGGCAATACCATGAGTGACGGCGAGATCATAGTATATGGGCGAGTGGGTGATATCGCCGGTTACGGCATGCGCGGCGGGGGTCTGTATATCAGGGATAATGCCGGGTATCGCCTGGGCATACACATGAAAGCCTATCAGGACAAAAGCCCGGTCATTGTTGTGGGAGGTCAGGCCGGGGCTTTTGTGGGGGAATATATGGCCGGAGGCACCATTATCGTGCTGGGATTGAATGGCCGCCATAACACCCCAACTGGACCTTATTGCGGAACGGGCATGTATGCCGGTGAAATCTATATACGCGGCGAGGTCCCTGAAAAGCACCGGGCGGATAACAGCAAAACCGAGCTTTTACATGGAGAAGCGGATTTACAGGGCATTTTGCCTTATCTGCGGCGATTCGCAGCCCATTTTTCATATGATATGGATTACATTTTGGCGGAGCCCTTCACCCGCTTGACAGCAGTGAACAAGCGTATTTTTTCCCAGATGTATGCCGGGTTTATGGGTTGAGCCCCGCAGATGAAGATCGGATAGCCGGTGATCTCAGGAGATGAAGGGGGAAAGCAGATGGAGTTTGTTAAAATGCACGGCCTGGGCAATGATTTTATCGTTGTAAAGGCCGCTTCTTTTGAAGATGCCGCCGCTTATAAGGCGGTGAGCGCATCCTGGTGTGCACGCCGCTTCGGGATTGGAGCCGATGGCCTCCTGGTTACCGGACCTGATTCGCAGGCGGATATATTCATGCGCGTTTTCAATCCCGACGGGTCGGAAGCGGAGATGTGCGGAAACGGGATTCGCTGCATATCCTGGCATGCTCGCCAGGTTGGCCTAGTGGATCAGGACACCTTTATGGTGAGAACCCGGGCCGGCAACCGCCGGGTAGCATTACTGGCTGATGAAGCGGTGCGGGTGGATATGGGAGTACCCATTTTAAAGCCCGCTCTCATCCCGGTTGAGGCAGAAGGCAGCAACCTGGATATCGCCGTAAACGCCTGCGGTGAATGCTTTAAGGTCAATGCCGTATCCATGGGCAATCCTCATGCGGTTATATTTACCGCGGATGTGAGCCAGGTGCCGCTGGAACAATGGGGAGCCCAGCTGGAGAAGCATCCCCTCTTCCCGGCCGCCACCAATGTGGAATTCGTACAGGTCAAAAGCAGTGCGGAGATCGTGGTCAGGGTGTGGGAACGCGGTACCGGCCTTACCCTGGCCTGCGGAACCGGGGCCTGCGCTGCGGTGGTGGCGGCCTGTCTGCAGGGCCATACCGGGCGGGAGGTTCTGGTGCACCTGCCCGGTGGCCAGCTTTTCATAGAATGGAGCCCCAAGGATGAGCATGTCTACATGACCGGCCCGGTCAGGGAGGTTTACCAAGGCTTTATCAGCGAACCAATGAGCTGTGAGCCCCAAAGGAGTGATCAACCATGATGCCAAATCAGGCCATGCAGGAACTGCCCCCTTATCTGTTTGCCCGCATCGAAAAAAGGATTGCAGCCGCCCGGGAGCAGGGCATAGATGTTATCAATCTGGGGATCGGGGATCCTGACCAGCCCACTCCCCGGCATATCATAGACGTTATGGCAAAAGCGATTTATGATCCCCCCAACCATCAATATCCCAGTTCAGCAGGACTGCTGCGCTACCGCGAGGCTGTAGCCGGCTGGTATCAAAGGCGCTTCGGAGTGGAGCTGGATCCTAAAACCGAAGTGGTGTCGCTGCTGGGCTCCAAAGAAGGCATTGCCCATATATGCTTCGCCTATTTGAATCCAGGCGATATCAACCTGGTTCCAGACCCGGGCTACCCGGTATATGCCGGCGCTACGCAACTGGCCGGCGGCAAGCCCTATGTGATGCCTCTGCATGACAAGAATCATTATCTTCCCGTTCTGGAGGATATTCCGGCTGAGATAGCCAAACAGTCCAAAATGATGTTTATTAATTATCCCAACAATCCCACCGGCGCAGTTGCGGATATCGAGTTTTACCATAAGGTGATTGAATTCGCCAAAGCTTATGACATACTGGTATGCCATGATGCGGCTTATTCCGAACTGGCATACGATGGCTATCAGGCCCCCAGTTTTCTGCAGCTGCCCCAGGCCAGAGAGGTGGGGGTGGAATTCCACTCCCTTTCCAAGACCTACAACATGACCGGCTGGAGAATCGGCTGTATGGCAGGCAACAGGGACGCAGTGGAGGTGATGGGGCGTTTCAAATCCAACGTGGATTCGGGGATTTTTCAGGCGATACAGTATGCCGGAATAGCGGCTTTGGAAGGTCCGCAGGAGGTTGTGGGAGCGATGCGGCGCATCTACCAGGAGCGCCGTGATGCCGCCGTGGCAGTGATGAAGCAGTTGCAGTGGGAATTCATCCCTCCCCGGGGCAGCTTCTATATGTGGGTCAAAGTGCCGGACGGTTACACCTCGGCTGAATACTGTGAAATGATTTTGGAAAAAGCCCGGGTGGTGCTCACCCCGGGAAACGGCTACGGGCACTATGGGGAAGGGTATTTCCGCATTGCGCTGACTGTGGATACCTCCAGGATTATTGAAGCCTTTAAGCGCATCAAAGCCATAAGCTGAAGCGGCGGACTGTTTACGGCCTAACAGCTTTAAAGCTATATATTTCCGGATTCTACCGCGCTTTTTACGGCAGATCAGCGGCTCATTTTACTGTAAATGGGGACCCTATGAAAAAACATAGGGTCTTTTTTCATGTGACTCTCAACCGTTAAACTGCTCGACCCTCTAGCGAATTACACGCAGGAATATATCAAGGTAGTGTAAAGTTTTAGTAGGTAAAAAGGGGTCAGAGATAGAAAAGAGACCTCAAAAACGGTGTTTCAGGGAAACACCCTCCTGGTCCAAAGGAGTTGAGGTCTCATGTATAGGATTCAACAGTT
>Ga0209537_1002313_pt1 | contig 19335 bp, 21 predicted proteins | sample BioPla4DNA1_FD_187698 | JGI IMG/M metagenome (GOLD analysis project Ga0209537, IMG submission 187698) | Biogas fermentation microbial communities from Germany - Plant 4 DNA1 (SPAdes) (version 2) | ecosystem: Engineered > Bioreactor > Anaerobic > Digestate | place: Bielefeld, North... | reverse complement strand
AGGCGATGTTCGCGCTGGACAACGTCGAGCTGATCTTCACCGACGACGCGCTCTCCGCTGCCGCCGACAAGGCGATGGCACGCGAGACGGGCGCGCGCGGGCTGCGCTCGATCATCGAGCAGTCGCTGATGGACGTGATGTTCGAGGTGCCGTCCCGCAGTGAAATCCGCAAGGTGATCGTCAACCGCGATGCGATTCTCGGCAAGGGCCGGCCCATCATCCTCTCGGACAACGAGAAACCACTTCGCTGGTCAGACGAGAAGGCCGCGTAACGAGACGACTATCCGACAAACAAACACGGGACGGCGTTGTAAGTTTGCGCCGTCCCGTTGTGATTCAAGCGTGTGTTCAGGCGCGATGCGCCCTGCCCCCGCTGCTACGAGATGTACATGCGGTCGTTCTCGATCTCAAGCTCAACAGCCTGCACCCCGCCGTTGACCGCCTGCACGAACAGCCGCCCGTAGTCGCGGCTGCCGGGCACCTCGCGCCCGTAGTGCATGGGAATGGCGATCTGCGGCCTGATGATCCTCGTTGCCTCGGCTGCCTCCTCGTAGTCCATTGTGTACCTGCCGCCAACCGGCAGCAGCGCGATGTCGCAGCCAATCTTCTCCATCTCGGGGATGAGTTCGGTGTCCCCCGCAAAGTAGATGTCGTACCGCATCAGCGAGATGATGAAGCCCAGCCCTCCATAGCTCTTATCGTGGTAAGCGTGGTTCGGCGTGTAGGCGGGCACTGCGCGCACCCCCACCCGCAAACAGGGCGTCGCCCCGGCCTGCCAGGGCCGCAGAAGCTGCACCGGCCAGGTCAGCCGGTCAACCACGCGCCGGTTGCCAAAGATAAGCGTCTTCTCCTGGTAAATACGGGCGATATCCTCCGGAGAGCAGTGATCCGGATGGTCATGGCTGATCAGAATCAGGTCGGCTCGCGGCGAGTCCGCGGGGAGGTGCCGGGGATCAATGTATACCACCGGTCCGTCCTCATGCGGCGGGCCGTTGATTCGAAAACTGGCATGCCCCAGCCAGTGGATCCGCTCCAGCATACGCCCTCCTGTAGGGTTTCACGCGTTCAACATGGGCTTGGAGTTGACGCCTGGGGTGGCAGGTACACGGACGACGATCTCCAGGCGTATCGCATTGGCGGTCATTTTAACAGGTCGGCGCGCGCCTCGCACGACGGATTCCCTACTGTCACACGGCGCTCTCGCCGCCCGCCACCGGGTTGATTGCTCAATCTGGCACGGCTATAATGCCCTCACAGCAGACCCAGTAACAGGAGATGATACCCGTGAGCGCCTCTACTGTCCACACGCCGGCTTATGATATCAGCGCCGTCCGCCGCCACTTTGAGGTCACCGAGCGCGGCATCGCCTATTTCAACCACGCCGGGATATCCCCGCTTCCGCGCCCTGTGAGGCAGGCGATGGTTGACGTTCTCGACGCACTTGCCTCAAGCGGCAGCACCACCTTCCACAGCGTGATCGAGCCGCTGATGGTGGAACTGCCGCGCCGGGTCGCGCAGCTTGTCAACGCACAGCCCGGCGAGGTCACCTTTGTGCCGAACACCTCAACCGGGATGAACCTCATCGCGCAGAGCCTGCCGCTTCAGGAGGGCGATAACATCATCCTGTGCGATGTGGAGTTCCCCGCCAACGTCTACCCCTGGATGAACCTCCGGCGCAAGGGGGTGACCACGCGCCTCGTGCCCGCCGTGGACGGCGGCCTGTCGCTTGAAGCAATTGAGGCGGCGCGTGACGAGCGCTCGCGGGTTGTGGCAGTGAGCGCGGTTCAGTTCTTTACGGGCCGTCGCGAAGACCTCGCCGCTATCGGGCGCTACTGTGCGGAACGCGGTCTGTGGCTGGTCGTCGATGCCATTCAGGGGGCGGGCCTCGTGCCGATCGACATGCAGGCTATGGGCATCCACGCACTCGCGGCGGGCGGTCAGAAGGCGCTCTGTGGCCCGCCAGGCCAGGGCTTCATGGTCGTGCGCGAGGAACTCATCGAGCAGATGGAACCGATCTTCATGGGGCCGCTGTCCGTCGTCAACTGGCAGCACTGGCTGAACTATGACACAACGCTCCAGCCGCTCGCCGCGCGCTTCCAGACCGGGACAACCAACCTGGCCGGGCTGGCGGGGCTTAACGCCGCGCTGGAGCTCCTGCTTGACCTCGGCGTTGAGAACATCTCCGCCTGGGTGACGCACCTCAGCAATATCGCCATCGACGAACTCACCGCGCGCGGCTTCCAGGTAATCACTCCGCGCGAGCCGGAGCGGCACGCCAACATTGTCACGCTGGCCTGGCCGGGAGAGCCCGCGCCTGTCGTCGAGGCATTGCAGCAGGAAGGCATCGTCCTGTGCGAGCACCGCGATGCTCAGAACAATCCCTACTTGCGGGTCTCATCGCACTGTTATAACACTGAGGCTGAGATTTACCGTGTTATACAGAGCCTTGAGGACCACATAAATGCCCACGAACACCATTAAACCGACCGCGGCGCAGATTGCACAGCAGCAGGCTGCAAGGCGTCAGAGCGGGGCCTTATCGCAGCAGTACGCAGCCGATACCGGTGACCGCTACGGCATCGGCTCCGGCGAGAACTGGTCACCGCCACCGGTCAAAAGCCTGGAAGATACCGGGCTGAACATCTTCTACCTCTCCGAGCTTGTGCTCAAGGTGCTGTACTTCAGCGGTTTCAAGTCCGGCTACGGCATAGCGGAGAGTATCAAGCTGCCCTTCGCCGGTGTCGTAGACCAGGTGATGGAGTTTCTCAAGCGCGAGCGCCTGGTCGAGGTGCGCGGCAGCGGGGGCTTCGGCGAAGGGGCCTACCAGTACGTCATCACCAGCGGCGGCATCGAGAAGGCGCGCGAGGCGCTGGAGCGCTCGCAGTACGCCGGGCCTGCGCCCGTGCCGCTCTCCTTCTACACGCGGTCCGTGCGAGAACAGCACCGCCGCATCCACGTCACGAAGGAGGTTCTGACCCGTTCGCTGTCGCATCTCATCGTCAGCGAGGAAGTCCTGGAGAAAGTCGGCCCGGCGGCGAACTCCGGCAAGTCCATCTTCCTGTTCGGCCCACCGGGCAACGGCAAGACGGCCATCTCCGAGGCGGTCGGGCGCGTCGTGCTCGGAAGCAGCATGTACATCCCCTACGCCGTTGACATCGACGGGCAGATCGTGCGGGTGTACGACAGCGTTAACCACGAGGTGCTTGAAGATGACGAGTACCGGGGCACGGGCTCGGTCAGCAACCGCCCGGACCCGCGCTGGGTCAAGATCAAGCGCCCGGTGGTGATGGTCGGTGGCGAACTGACGCTGGAGACGCTTGACCTCGTGTACGACCCGATCAACAAGTACTACGAGGCGCCCTTCCAGATGAAGGCCAACGGCGGCATGTTCCTGATCGACGACTTTGGCCGCCAGCAGGTCCGGCCTGCCGACCTGCTCAACCGTTGGATCGTCCCGCTTGAGAAGCGGGTGGACTTCCTGACGCTGGCAAACGGACGCAAGATCGAGATTCCCTTCGACGTGATGGTCGTGTTCTCAACCAACCTCGACCCCGCCGATCTGGTCGACGAGGCGTTCCTGCGCCGTATCCGCCACAAGATCGAGATCACCGACCCCTCGTTCGAGGAGTACCGAGAGATCTTCATTCGCGTGGCAAAGAGCCGTGGCCTGCCGTACAATGATCAGGCGCTGGCCTACCTGCTGCAGGAGTGGTACATCAAGCACAACCGTCCGCTGCGCGGCAGCCACCCGCGCGACCTCATCGACCAGATGAAGGACATTGCCAGTTATCTGGCAGTTCCGTTCGAAATGAGCAAGAATCTGATCGACCGCGCCGCGGCCAGCTATTTTGTCAATCTATAGCGACGCCTGAGAACCTGTAACACAGGCTCCCGCGCGTCGCTGGAGCCTGTGTTTATTTGTATGCCCTTATGCCACTACATGGACTCCCGCTAACCGATTTCTACCAGGGCCGCACGCTGAACTTCGCGCATCGCGGCGCACGCACCGTCGCACCGGAGAACACGCTCGCCGCCTTCAGACTGGCGGCAGACCAGGGCGCGGACGGCGTTGAGCTCGACGTGCAGTTGAGCGCCGACGGCCAGATCGTCGTGATCCATAACGATACGGTCGACGCCACGACGGACGGCACCGGCCCGGTCGCGCAAATGCCGCTCGCGGCGCTGCGCGAACTGGATGCCGGGTCATATTTCTCACCGGAATTTGCCGGGGAGCGCATCCCGACGCTCGACGAAGTTTTCGAGGAATTCGGCCACCGCCTGCTGCTCAACGTCGAGTTGAAGGCGCTCTCGGTGACCGGCAACAGCGCCCGCAGGCTTGCCGCCGCCGTCGTTGACGCTATCCGGCGGCATGGCCTCGCCTCCCGCGTGCTGCTGTCATCCTTCAACCCGCTCGCGCTGCGCGCCGTCAAGCGGATCGACCGCAGCCTGCCCGTTGGCTACCTCTACGCGCCTGACCTGCCGCTGCCGCTTGCCAGAGGCTGGCTCGCCCCGCTCATCGGCAGGCATGAGGCACGGCACCCGCATCACTCGATGGTTGACGCGCCCTACATGCAGTGGGCGCGCCGCCGCGCCTATCGTGTCAACGTGTGGACGGTCAACGACGTAGAGGATATCCGCCGAATGCGCGATCTCGGCGTTGACATGATCATCAGCGACCGGCCCGATCTCGTACAGGATGTGCTGCAGGGCGAGCGTTAGCCCGCCCTGTTCCGCCACCGACACCCTATGGAAGAAAGGAACTCGTGATGCTGCGCCAGATTATTGTCAACGCCGACGACTTCGGCTATACGCCCGGCGTTTCACAGGGGATACTGGAAGCCCACCTCAACGGGATCGTTACCTCGACAAGTGTGATGGTCAACATGCCCGCCGCCGAGCAGTGGGTCAAAACCGCGCTGAAAGAAGCCCCCGACCTCGGGCTGGGCCTGCATCTGAACCTCACAACCGGGCGTCCCGTCTCCCGGCTGGAGGACGTCGAGGGCCTTGTCGACGCCGACGGCGTTTTTTACCCGAAGCACGAACTGCTCAACCGGCTGCCCACAATCGACCCGGCATACGTCGAGCGCGAGCTTCTCGCACAGGTCGCCCGCTTTGAGCAGCTTACCGGGCGGCTGCCCGACCACCTCGACAGCCACCACCACATCACCTATATGAGCCCGCCAACGATGAAGCTGATGGCCAAGCTCGCGCGGGAGCTTGAAGTGCCGATGCGCAGGCCGCTGCCCGGCGGCGACGACATCAGCGCGGCAGCCGACTTCCTCGAGGCGCTGGGCGGCTTCACCAACCGTGTCTACGTCGAGGAGCTTGCTGCGGTGATCCAGGGCTATACCACGCACATCAGCACGCCGATGCCCGACCACCTTAACGTCGAGTTTCACGGCGAGCAGACCACGCTCGGCGATCTGCTGCTGATCTTGCTGCACGTACCCGAGGGCATCACCGAGCTGGTGTGCCACCCCGGACATGTGGACGACGAACTGCGGCAGACGGCCAGCTACGTCGAGCCGCGCGAAGCGGAGCTTGCCGCGCTGACCCACCCCAGCGCGCGCGAACTCCTCAACAGCGAGTTTATCCAACTGCTCAACTTCGGTGATTTGAAGCTCTTTGCCCGGTGATGCGCTGGCTGATCCGGGCGTGGTGGGCGCTCATCCGCTTCGGGTTTCGCCTGCTCTACAACGAGCTGGCCTGGACGTATGACCTCGTGAGCCGGGTTGTGTCGCTCGGCCAGTGGCGAAGCTGGCAGCGAACGGCCATCCCGCACCTCGATGCACCGCCGGGGGCCATCGTGCTGGAGCTTGCACATGGCACCGGCGACCTGCAAATCGACCTGACCCGGAACGGGCTGACGGCCTTCGCGCTGGACGTGTCCCGCGCGATGGGGCGCATCGCACGGCGCAAGCTGGCAAGGCATGGCATGCCCGCCCGCCTCGTGCGCGCCGACGCCGGACGCATACCGTTCCCCGATGAGAGCGTGCGCGCCGTTGTGAGCACCTTCCCCACCGACTTCATCCTGCGGCCCGACGTGCTCGCCGAGGCTTACCGTGTGCTGGAGCCCGGCGGGCGGCTCGTCGTAGTGCTCAACGGCGTGCTAACGCTTAAATCCGCCCCGGCGCGCGCGCTGGAGTGGCTCTACCGGGTAACCGGGCAGCGCGAGCCATGGCCCGTCAGCGCGGCCAGCGTGTTCGAGGCAGCCGGCTTCCACGTCCAGAGGCACGTGGAAGAACTACCGAACAGCGCTGTCCTGCTCCTGGTTGCACGGAAAGCCAAGGGGGAGTAAGATGCGGGCACACATGCAGAGAGCGCCCTTTTACAAGCAAAATAGGAGAGGTCAATGACCATCTCACCCACGTTTGTGTTCGGGCTGATGCTCGCCACGCTGCTCGGTGCGATGGCACACTTAATCCTCGGCGGGGGTGGCGGTCGCCTCCTGCTGCTGCTGGCAGCCGCCTGGCTTGGCTTCGCACTCGGCGAGGCAATTGGCGGCATTATGCGCATCAACGCGCTGTCCGTCGGGCCGCTGAACACGCTGGCGGCAGTGCTCGGCGCGCTGGTCGCGATCCTTGCAGCCGCCATCCTCTCAGGCAGGGAGCGTCACGACCCGGCGGCCTGAACTGCCGCTTCTAAAATCTACCTAAATATCGAGGCCCGCCTACACAGCCCATTCCCCCTATGCTATAATGAAATCTGCGGATAGGGGTGGGCTTATTTGGCGTGCCTCGCCGTGCCAGATGGCACGACTCTCTCATTCCGCTAGCTGACAATCGCAACCATCAAGGGAGGGAATATGCGTCATGAGTGATATGCCCCGAAAGATTGAAGCGCCAGAGAAAGACACCGGGCAGGTTCCCTCCGCTGTCTGGTGGATCGTCGGCGGGCTGATCGGGTTCGTCTTGCTGCTCATCATCGGGGCGATCGTCCTGACCATCTTCGCCGAATCGGTCGCGCTGGCCGTACAGGTCGTCCGCGACGTGTTCATCATCTCCGCACTGCTGGCCCTGCTCGTGACGCTCGTCGCCGTCGCGGTGCTCGTCGTACAGACCGCCCGTTATGTCACCCTGCTGATACATGAGAGCGAGCCCATCATCACCGGCACTCAGGACACGGTACGAGTGCTGCGGGGGACGGCCTACTTCCTGTCCAAGCACCTGACCGACCCTGTCATGAAGGCTGCTTCGGCAGCGCGGGGGGTCAGCCGGGCGCTAGGCCACGCGAATGCCATCCGCAGGAATACAGGCTGGGCACCGTTCTCCACGTACGTTGACGATTCGACAGCCGACGACGAGGCAGACGGCGTCTAATATCCGGGGCGCTGGGCCCCGGTTTTTGGTTTTGGCTTGAGTCTGATCGGTATATGTGATTACTCTGTACAAAGGGAGAGGAGATACCACCATGACACAGAATGATAGCAGTGGCGGCAGCTTTGGTGCGTTTTTGTCCGGGTTCCTGTTCGGCGGGATCATCGGTGCGGCAGCGGCCCTGCTGATGGCCCCGCAGTCCGGCGAGGAGACGCGCCAGCAGCTTCGCGAGCGCGGCATTGAGCTGCGCGACCGCGCCGGAGAGGAATTCCAGAACGTGCGCGGCCAGGCTGAAGAGGTGATCGTCAGCATGCGCAAGCAGGCCGGGGACCTCCAGCAGCAGGCACGGCACACGATCAGCGAGGCTCGCAACCGGGTCAGCAGCGCCGCCGAGTCGGGCAAGGAGACCTTCCAGCGCATCCGCCATCAGGGCAAGGAATCGCTCGAAGAGATCCAGCAGGAAGGCGAGCAGTTCATCGAGACTGCCATGGAAGAGGGCGAAACGTTCAAGGACGAGGCCGAGCAGGCCGCCGACGAACTGCGTGACGACTTGGAGAACATCTAGCCATCCGCCACGTTCCGTTCAGCATATCCTGATCAAAAAATCCGGGCAGCCATCACAGGCCAGCCCGGATTTTGGATCCCACCACAGCCGTCGGGCTTACACGCCCGGCGTTTCGATCATGGCGAGCGCCGCCGGGAGCATGTCAAGGACATCGCCCGCCGTCGTGCTGCGGGTGCTCGTCCCCTCCGCTGCAAGCTGGCCAGCCAGCCCGTGCAGATAGACCCCGACGACCGCCGCATCAAACGGCTCCAGCCCCTGCGCAACCAGCCCCGCGATACAGCCTGCCAGCACGTCACCCGTGCCCGCCGTTGCCAGTGCGTCGGTCGCAAAGGGGCTTACCACCACGCGCCCATCCGGGTGCGCGACGAGGGTGTGCGCGCCCTTCAGCACGACGACCGCGCCCCACTCCTTCGCCTTCTCGGCGGCGATCTCAAAGCGGCGCGCCTGGATCTCCTCGGTTGTCATCCCGGTGAGGCGTGCCATCTCGCCGGGGTGCGGCGTGAGAACTGTCTGCTTCGGCAGCAGCTTCCACCACTCGTCCAGGCGGGCGAGGTTGTTCAGCCCGTCCGCATCGATGATCAGCGGCGCATCGACCGCAAACGCGCGCTCGATGGGTTCCTCATCGCTATCCGTGCGCAGGCCAAAGCCGATGCGGCTGCGGCGGCTCTGCCGCCCGCCCTGGAACAGCGCCCGTATGAAGTCCTGTGTCGGCTCCTCCTGCCCCAGCCCAGGCCCGACAAGCACCGCGTTTACGCCTTCACCAACCTCCTCGCGCAGCACGCGAAGGGCATCCTCGCTGATCACGCCCATGTCCTGCGGGAGCAGAATCCACGTTGCCTCGCGCAATTGGGAGGCCAGCATCGGGTAGATCGAGGCGGGCACAGCAAGCGTCACCAGCCCGGCACCCGCACGGTAAGCCGCCTCGCCCAGCAGCGCGACCGCGCCGACGTAGTTTGCCGACCCGGCGATGGCGAGCACCGTGCCAAACGTGCCCTTGTGGGCGTTCGCCGGGCGGTCAGGGAGCAGCCGCGCGATCCCCGGCCCGCTCGCCAGCTCGACCTGCACGCTGTCCATCTCGGCAAGGTCCGGCGGCGTGCCGATATCGGCGACGACAAGCTGCCCCACCGCGCTCGCGCCGGGGAACGTCAGTTGGCCGTACTTGGCGGCAGCGAACGTCACGGTGATGTCCGCCGGGATGGTCGCCGGGTCAAGCTCGCCGGTATCGCTGTTCAGCCCGGAGGGGGCGTCCACCGCGATAACGACCGGCCCGCGCGCCGGAGCAGACACCGGGTGCGCCGGCCAGATAAGGCCCTCCTCATCCCAATCGTCTGAGCCGCTGGCATCTCGCTGTAGCGACGCCGCGACCTGCTCCAGCAGTTCTTGCAGCCTGCCCTCGATGGGGAGCCGCGCGCCTGTACCCAGCAGCGCATCGACGATAATGTCCGCACCCGCGGCAAGCTCGCGCAGCGCCTGCCAGCCATCGTCATCATCCGCCGTGCTGATAACTACGCCCGCATCACGCGCGGCGGTGAAAACCTCGTCGCTCTCCTCACGCGGTTTGAGCAGGTAAGCATCGACGCGGGCGTCGCTCTGCTCGGCAAGGATGCGAGCCGCGACCAGCCCGTCGCCGCCGTTGTTGCCCGGTCCAACGAGCACCAGCACGCGCGCCTCGGGCATGTCGCGCACCATTCGCAGCACGATCTCAGCGACCGCGCCCCCGGCTCGCTGCATCATCTCTGCGTAGCTGACGCCCGCTGCGTCGGTCGCCTTCTCAATAGCCTTCATCTCCTCGACGCTGACAACCTTGACCATACCTGTCTCCTGGTTTCTGTTCCGGTATAAGAGGGATTAACTACCAAGTGTCCGTGCAGGGGGCTTGCCGTCCACCCGCCACCATGACTATACAAATCGCACCGGCGCTGTGCCATGCGAGGGACCCGCCCCTACTCCAGCGGCAGGTCACCCTCGTCCGGCAGGTGAATGACGTGGTAGAGGACCACCGCCGCCGATACATGGACGTTCAGCGACTTGCCCTTGCCATACATCGGTACGAACACCGACGAGTCGCACAGCGCCAGAGCGCCCCGCGTCACGCCGTGATCCTCGTTGCCGAGCACCAGAGCCAACCGCTCCGGGTACTCGACTTCATAGTAAGGCAGCGATTGGTCCGTGATCTCCAGCGCCGAGATGTGGTAGCCTTCGTCGCGTAGTCGCACGAGCACGTCCTCGGCGTTCTTCTCATACGACCACCGAACATCGGTGTCCTTGTTGCGGCCCACCTTCATGATCGTCTTATTCGGCGGGGTGGGAGTCGCGCCGCACAGATACATATGCCGCACGTTGACGGCATCCGCGATGCGAAAGAGCGAGCCGACGTTGACCGGGTAGCTCACGCTCTGCAGGACGAGCACAATATCCCGCGTCTGCGGGTGCTCGCGCCGCCAGTCCCGCAGAAACCGCTTCAGCGGCGTACCCCGAAGCTGCTGCATCGCCCCACCCTGCCTACTGCTGGCGTCGCGTCACAAAGCGCCACGCGATGAGCAGCCCGATCACCGTGCCGACGATCGGGCCGGTCGCAATCGCGATCAGCATGTGGATGTTCTCAGGGAGGTCAAACGGCTGCAGCGCCAGGTACACCAGCCCGCTGATGAGGGCGAACAGCAGGAACAGCCCCAGCCCGAGGAGACACCCCCTGCCGACGCCTGTAGCCACTGCACTTGCGGGGTCGGGATTATTCGACATCATGCACCGTCACCGTGAGCGTGTCCGTATCGAGGAGCATGAAGGTGCTGCGCCCGAAGCGCCCCATAATCTCGCCAGGGTTGACGAGCAGCGTCTCGCCAACGCGCTCCTCGTGCAGCGTGTGGTCGTGCCCGTAGCACACGACATCGTACTGGCCGCTTGCCGCCAGCCCGCGCGCGATCTCCGGGTAGTGGTTCACAGCGATGCGCCGCCCACCCAGCTCCAACTCGGCAAACTGGCCGTGGAGCGTGGCATTGCCGGCCTTCTGCGCCATCGCCAGCAGCAGCCGCGGGTCGCCGTCGTTGTTGCCCAGCACGGCGTGCACCGGCCCGTTGATGCCCTCGGCAAGCTGCGTCAGCGTGAACGGCGCGCAGAAGTCCCCGCAGAAGATCAGCGCCTCCACGTCGCGCATCATCTGCAGGGCTGTTTCCAGCTTCCAGATGTTGTCGTGGATATCCGAGCAGATGGCAATCTGCATTGGCTTCCTCCTCGGCAAAACAGGTTAAAGGCAGGGCGGCGCTCAACGATCCCCGTCGCGCTCCTCACGCAACCGGCGCAGCAGGCGACGGCGGAAGCGGAACTCGAAGATCGCCACGACGATGACGATGGCGATCAGCCCCAACCACCACGCCGGCGAGCGCCTGCCGACTCCATTATCGCTCGCCACGAGCACGTTTTCATTCGACGGCAGCGGCTCCACGGACACGATGCCCGGCAGGTCGCCATCCGGCCCAGCAGCGCCCTCGCCCACCCGCTCGATCACGTACACCGGCGGCCCGCCGATCATGCAGTAATCACCGACCGTCTCCTGGCATTCCCCGGCGTAGAGCGGCACGGTGTATTCGCCGTTCTCAGGCACGAGGGGCGTCTCATTGCCCCACATGTCCATCATCACCGCCGAGCTTGCGAGCGCCGGTATCCGCGCGATCTGCGCCTCCGGCACCCGGTTCCACAGGATACGCGTGACCTTGCCCGGCCCCCCGGTGACGACCTGCGACACCTCGCCGCGCTCGCTCCACGTCACGACCCCGGCATCCGCAAGCGCCCGCATGGCGACCCGTGCGGTGGTAAACGCCGGGCGGTGCGAGCCATCCTCACGCACCAGCCCGAACGGCTCCGGGTTCGCGGTAATGTCGCCGGGGGTGTCCACCAGCTTGTAGATGGCCACCCGCTCCGCCCCGGCGGCGAGCGCCAGCGCAAGCGCCTGCGGCATGTAGGCGGCCTGCTCCAGCAGCGAGACACGAAAGGTAATATCGCTGACGGGCCAGGCCGGGTCGGAGGACGGTGCGGCGTTCGTCTCCACCAGCCAGAAGGGCTTATCCAGCCCGCGCTCCGACTGGAAGCCCTGGTACATCTCCAGTACCTCGTACACCGTCGCCGGGTTGAAGTACAGGTTCAGCGTGGCAACGTCGTAGTAATAATTGTGCTCCGCCGCTTCCGGCTCCGCGACGATGGCATCCAGCAGTGCGGGGAAGGTCAGGTCGCGCCCGTGCTCAACATCCCACCAGTGGCTCATGGCCGCGAGGTGGATAACTGCGTCGGGGTTGGTTTCCCTGGCAACGAGGTAAGTCGTCTTAAGAAGCTGGACGTAGTCCTCCAGCGTGCCGGGCCATGTAAACGCCGGGTGGGTCGGATCCCACACGTCGGGCTCGTTCCACACAATCCAGTGGTCGATCCGCCCCGCATAGCGCGAGACGACCTCGCGCACGAAGTTTGCCCACAGGTTGCCGTCATCCTCCGGCGGGAGGTCCAGCCCGCGCGGCAGGCCGCTGTCATCTGCGGCCCACTCCGGTACGCCGATCAGCAGCCCGACGACCTCACGGCCCGCGCGCTGCTCGCCCGCAAGCTGGGCCTCGGTTAGCTCAGCGTCGATCCACTGGTCAGGCCCATCCGGCTGGATAAGCCCCCAGTGGAAGCGCGCCCGGCTCCAGCCCGCGCCAAGCTCGGCGGCATCCTCCGGGGCGTCATGCGCCTCGACAACGCCGAAACGCGGATCCACACCCTGCGCCGCGTGCGTCGCGCCTGCCATCAGGAGCGGCACGAGCGCCGCGATGAGCAAAGCCAGCCACCACGCCGGGCGGCGCGCAGGTTCAGGCATTACAGGCCCCCTTCCGGCCAGTTCGGCAGACGCTCGGCAACCGTCGCCGCAAACGCGCGGAAGTCATCCGGCTCCATCTCCGCCCCCGCCCACCAGCGAGCTTCTTCGGCGACGCGCAATGGCTCCTGCTCGGCAAAGAGTTCGGGGACCCTGTCTGCCTCTTTACGCGGGATGAGTTCGACAAACGCCTGCCAGCCGGGCAGTTCGCGGGCATCCTCCGGCTTCATAAAAGCGTACACCGTCACCATATCGTCGCCCTTAGCGAGCTGCAGCGCCGCACAGATCCAGCCCTTTGGCACCCATGCCCGCCGTGAGGTAATGGTGAAGCCCCAGGCCAGCACCCTGATATCCTCTGCCCAGCGCAGCGTGGTTTTCTCGCCTGTTTTCTCGTGCAGCGTTACCGTCTCGTCCGTCACGATCAACTCACGCCCGCTGGGCCAGCGCCCGCGCAGCACCCGCTCTGCCGCCAGCGAGACCCCGACGGCAAAGAGCGCGCCCACCAGCAGCCCCAGCAGGAGCGGTGAGCCTTCGATGCCGAGGGCGCTGAACAGCAGCCGCACGCCGAAATACCCCGCCATAAAGCCAATAACCAGGCTGAAGCCCACGGCAAGGCGCAGGTTTGAATGGTTCGGATCAACGCGGTAAACGGTTTGAGGCATGGGCTGACCGGTTGAATTATTGCGAATTGACTTTCAGGCTATAGAATCGGGTGAGGCACGAGCAACCGCCCGGCACACGGGCAGATGTCGATTGTATCACCGGCTCGGGTGCCTGTCGAGTGCTGCTGGATGCAGCACTTGTCGTTAGCCGACCCGGATGCCAAGGAGCAGACCCGTATGAGCAAGCCGCAGGACGGCGTGTATGCAGCCGTCATCACCCCGTATGACGCAGCCAGCCAGACTCCCTCGCCGGAGCAGCTTGCCGCCTGCCTGGGCCAGCTTGCGAAGCGGGGCTGTCACGGTGTGCTGCTGGCCGGTACCACCGGCGAAGGCCCCTCGCTGAGCACGACGGAGCGCACGGCGCTCTTCCAGGCAGCCGCCAGCGCGAATAACGGCCTGACGCTGCTCGCAGGCACAGGGGCCGCGAGCCTTGACGACGCCCTCACGCTGACCCGCGCCGCCTTCGACGCGGGCTGCGACGCCGCCGTAATCATCCCGCCATTCTTCTTTCGCGGCGCGGACGACGACGGGCTGTTCGACTTCTTCGCCGCTGTCATCCGCAAGAGCGTGCCCGCCGATGGCGCCGTGCTGCTGTATCACAATCCGGTCGCCGCGGCTGTGGGCCTGTCGGTTGAATTGATCGCCCGCCTGCGCGACGCCTTCCCGGAGCAGGTCGTGGGCATCAAGGACAGCAGCCAGAACTGGGAGCACACCCGCACGCTGCTTGAGATGCTCCCCGGCTTCCAGGTATTCGTCGGCGATGATCGCCTGCTTGCGGACAACCTCGCCGGGGGCGGGGCCGGTTCCATTACGCTGATCGCCAACGCCTTCGGCGACCTTGACCGCGCAGTGTTTGACGCGCACGCCGCGGGTCAGCCGACCGCCGCCGCGCAGGAGCGCCTGAACGTGACACACGCCCAGCTTGACGGCCTGCCCCGCATCGCGGCGATCAAGTACATCCTGCGGGCGGGCGGCATCATCGAGAACGACGCCGTCAGGCCGCCGCTGCGCAGGCTGACCGAGGCGGAGGAGGCGGTGCTCAAAGAGCGCTTCATGCTGGACCGTGAGATCCCGCGCACCATCCACCTGAGCGACATCTACAACTTCCACGCTGGGGACGAGGGCGCCAACCACCAGTAAGCAAGAGGGGGAACACGTCATGGAGCGCCCACCGCTCGACATCGGCATTGAAGAAGAGTACCAGATTATCGACCCGCAAACGCGCGAGCTGACCTCGTATGTGCAGCAGTTTCTGAACGTAGGGCGCGTGCGCGGCAGGCGCATCCAGCAGGAGTTCATGCAGTCGCAGGTGGAGATCGGCACGCGGGTCTGCAAGAACATTGACGAGGCGCGCGAGGAGATCAGGCACATGCGCCGCACCATGCTGGAGATCGCCGACAGCGCCGGGGTATGGCTCGCTGCCGCCGGGACGCACCCGTTCTCGCGCTGGGAGGATCAGGTCATCTCGGAGAGCGAGCGCTACGTCGAGTTTGTTGAGTCGATGCAGCATGTCGTGCGCAGCCTGCTGATCTTCGGCATGCACGTGCATATCGGCTTTGGTGATACCCCGGCACAGCGCGAACTGCTCATTACCGTGATGAACCAGGCGCGCTACTTCGTGCCGCACATCCTCGCGCTCTCCACAAGCTCGCCTTTCTGGATGGGGCACAACACCGGCCTGAAGAGCTACCGCAACATCGTCTTTGAGTCGATGCCGCGTACCGGCCTGCCCATGGAGTTCCGCTCGTGGTCCGAGTACGAGAACTTCACGCGGGTGCTGGCAAACGTCGGCGCGCTGCAGCGCACCAGCGACGGCCAGATCGACACCACACGCATCTGGTGGGACATGCGGCCCCATCCCCGATACAATACACTCGAATTTCGCGTGTGTGACATGGTCACCACGCTGGACGAGGTGATCTGCATTGCCGCGTTGTTCCAGGCGCTCGTCGCCAAGCTGGTGAAGCTGCGCGAGCAGAACATTATGTGGCGCATCTACCGCCGGGACCTCGTGCGGGAGAACAAGTGGCGAGCGGTGCGCTACGGCGTCACCGGCAGCCTGATCGACTTCGGCAAAGAGGAGCAGGTCCCTTTCCCCGACCTCGTGGACGAGCTTATCGACTTTCTCGACGATGTTGTCGACGAGCTTGGTAGCCGCGAGGCGGTTGAGTACGCCCGAGTAATCGCCCGCAATGGCAGCAGCGCCGACCGGCAGCTTCGCGTGTACGAGGCCAGCCTTGCGGCGGGGCTGGATCAGCGTGCGGCGCTGCAGGCCGTCGTTGATCATCTGGTAGAGGAAACACGAAGCGGATTAATATGAACGCTCAACGCTGGATCGCAGTCGGATTTCTGGGGCTGATCGCCCTGTGCCTGGCTAGCAGCAGCCTGTGGCTGCCCTCGCTCGGTCTGTTTGGCGATGAGGAAGAGACGGCATCTGCCACCACAACGCCAGAGGCCGAGGTCGCCGAGGCGGCGGAGAACGAGGCGGAAGCCGAAGGCACGCCGGAAGACGGCGAGACGGAGGAAGCAGCGGCTGCCGCAACCGAGGAGTTGACACCGACCCCCGAGCCAACGCTCGACCCGGCAATTGCCGAGATGCTCACCGAGCTTGAGGTCGAGGAACTCGGGCCGGGTATCGACCCGCACATCACACGGGCGGGCGACTTCACCACCGTCGATCCGCTGCACCGGGCCGAGGGCACTGCCTCTCTCTACCAGCTCAGCGAGTCACAGCGCGTGCTGCGTCTCGACCCGTTCATGGTCACGAACGGGCCTGATCTTAAGGTGATCCTCTCCGAGAACGAGATGCCGCGCACGAGCACCGAGACGATGCTGCCGTCACACCTGGACCTCGGCGACCTGAAAAGCCCGACCGGCGCGCAGAACTACCCCATCCCTGAGGGCGAGAACATCGACAAGTACCGCAGCGTCGTGATCTACAGCATGTCGCTCAACATGGTCTACAGCAGCGCCCCGCTGATCGAAGTGCGCGGCGGTTAGCGACCCCGGCGCGGCAGCATGAGGGCGGACTTTCGGGGCCGGCTGCTGGCCTACTTTGAGGAGGCGGCGGAGAGCTATGCGGCATACATCGAGCCGGCCTTCTTCCCGCTCGTCGAGAGTTTCGTCGACGCCGCCGGGCTCCGTCCGGGCGACGCCGTGCTCGACCTCGGCACAGGCACAGGGCTGGCAGCCCGCATCGCTGCCCCACGCTGCCGCTTCGTCGCCGCAATGGACTTCTCCCACCGCATGGCGGTGATTGCCGCCGGGCGCAGCGCGCCGCACGTCTTTCAGGGCGACATGCACTGTCTGCCCCTCCGCTCCGCCGCCTTTGATGTCGTGCTCGCGGTGCTCGCCTTCAACAGCACCGACCCCGCGCGGAGTATGCCGGAGGCTTACCGCGCCCTGCGCCCCGGCGGGCGGCTCGCCATGCAGGAGTGGGGCACGAGCGACGAGTTAAGCGTGCTGCTGGACGATACGCTCGCCGAGTACGCGGTGGAAGACCCAGGCCCGGACCTCGCCGCGCGGCGCGAGGCCCGCTTCGCCTACCACCCCTGGGACGAATTTGAGACGTCAACGGACATCGCCGACGAACTGGAAGCCGCGGGGTTCGAGCATGTCGAGATCGACGTGGTGACGCCTGAGGTCGTGTTCGAGGAGGCAGCGGACTTTATCCGCTACAAGCTGGCATGGCCCTTCCGCCGCGCGGAGGTCGAGGCGATGCCCGCCGAGGTCCGCGCGCTGTGCCTCAGCGACCTCGACGAGAACCTCTCCGCCCTGGCGCTGCCGTCCGGCAAGCTGGTCTGGCAGCCGAACCTCGTGCGCGTGTTTGCGCAGAAGCCCCGCTAAAAAACGATCCTATCCCTGCAGCCGCCCATCAGCTTGCTGAGTGCAAATTTGCCAGCTCAACGCTTGCCACCGCAGCCTCTCGCCGCAGGTTCTCAATCTCGGCGAGCGGTGCGCCCGCATCGCCCCGTCGGCGGTGTGCGTGCTTTTTGTAGGCCAGCTTGGTCAGCGTGTGGTGATATCGCCCGACCCACCGGTAGCCGCTCAGGCCGTGCGTGAACAGCGCGTCCATGCGCACGAAGAACCGGCGCAGCGGTGACGCCACCACTGCGTACTGGTCCGCGTTGAGCGTGCGCAGCGCAACCTCCTCCCGCAGCTCGTCGATGATCCAGCGGCGCTCACGGCGGATAGCGGCGACCATCACCACGAACACCAGCAGGATGCCCATCCAGTCTGCGCCGATGGCCAGGCAGATAAGCCCCGGCACATCGCCGGTGAGCACGAGCGCGGTGTTGTGTACAGCATGCACCAGGATTGCAAACACCAGCCCGGTCAGCGGCGCAGCCCATCGCACCAACCGGCTCGTCGAATGCCGCCCCACCCCGAAGCCGATCCCGGTGAGGCTGGTGTACAGCGCGTGGTTCAGGCCGAACAGCACCGCGCGGCTGAACACGATGGAGCCATCCGAGTCGAGGAAGTAGAGGATGTTCTCGATCGCGGCGAAGCCGAAACCGACGAGGCTCCCGTAGATCACCCCGTCAAACACGCCGTCGAACTCGTGCCGCCAGATCAGCATGATCATGAGCAGCGCCGCGCCCTTGAAGATCTCCTCCGTGACCGGCGCAACCGCCACCGCGATGACAGCATCGGCCAGCGCGCCGGTTGCGTCCAGCATCAGGAACGGCACACCGATGATCACCTGCGTGATCAGCGACATCAGCGCCGCCGGGATGAACCCCCACAGGAAGGTTGCCGCCACCAGCCCGAGCGGTTCCTTCTCGTAGCGGTCCATCCAGTACAGAAAGACCGGGTAAATCAGCATCGGCACGATGCCAGCGATCACAGCAGCGGTGAAGCTCATCCGCCCAAATCCTCCAGAGCGATTAACCAGCCGAGGGCTTCAATGACGGGAAGAATCGTTTGGCCCACTTCGCATACGTTGACCCGAAATGCACGACAAAGCTGCTCAACCGCTCCTCGCGGCTTGCCACCGCCAGCGCCTGCCGGAAGCTTTCCGGGGTGTGCTCGAACGGCGGCACAACCATGACTGCGCGCCCGTACTCACGCGGAATGTGCGCGTCGCTGCCCGCCGTCATCAGCACACCGCGCTCCTGCGCGAACGCCAGCGCACGATCGTTGTCCTCCATGTGGATGCAGCGCGCGTTGAACACCTCGATCGCATCGACCTTGTCCACAATATTGAGCAGGTCATCAGCCTGCCATGCACCGCTGCGGTAGCGGTCGAACGGGTGCGATACGCCGATCATCGCGCCCTGGTCGCGCAGCCGCGCGATGGCCTCGCCGGGCGACAGGCCCGGTGGCACGCTCTCGCGGACGAACCACGCCAGCAGTTCGCCGGCGGTCGTCATGACCTCCTCGCCGGGGATGATCAGGTCGGGGAACATCTCCGCCGCCCGCAGCGCGCCTTCCGCCGTGTTGTGGTCGGTGAGAATGATGCGGTCGAGCCCGGCGCGGCGAGCGATGCGCGGCAGGTCTTCTAGCTTGATCAGCGAGTCCTTCGAGTAGATTGAGTGGCAGTGAAGCTCGACACGCCACTGCCCGCGGGGGGTAGACGTCATGGACGCACTTCTCCTGCACCGGGTGGGTCGGGCAGCGCAGGCTGCCAGGCAGCCGCCTGCCCCGGAAACAGACGATGGCGGAAGGCAAAGGCCGTCACCAGGCCGAGCACCACGCCAAACCACAGCGTAAACAGGCGGATAAGCAGCGTCGCCGTCCCGGCGAAGCCTGCATCCTGCTCACCAAGTACCAGCAGTTGGAGCATCCCGGCGATGGTGAACTCCGCCGCGCCCAGCCCGCCGGGCAGCCCACTGACTGCGCCGACGATGGTCGCCGCTGCCAGCATGAACATCGCCTGCCACAGCAGCAACCACGACGGCTCCAGCCCCAGCCCCTGCAGGATGAGGAAGAAGCCCAGGCACTCACCGGCCCAGC